>PJUA01000300.1_pt1 | contig 34760 bp, 32 predicted proteins | sample 1512151 | NCBI WGS metagenome assembly PJUA01 (sample SAMN08177678, study PRJNA422409) | Soil metagenome, whole genome shotgun sequencing project. | isolation source: Soil enriched on filter paper: beechwood xylan treatment | place: USA: Madison | collected 2015-01-15
GGCTGGACAGCCATTGTCCTTCAGCATGTCCAGCGTGCGCAGATACTCCACCAGCCCATAGCTCAGCGCGCAGTCGAACTGCAGCCAGTCGCGGTCGGCCCGCATGCCGCCATGGCGGATCAGGTTGCGGGCGTCCTGGTGGGAGAACAGGTTCTCGCCGGTCGCCATCGGGCGGTCGTAATGGTTGGCGAGTTCGGCCTGCAGCGCATAGTCCAGCGGATCGCCGGCCTCCTCGTACCAGAACAGGCCGTAGGGCTTCAGCGCCTCCGCATACTTGATGGCGGTGTCGAGGTCGAAACGGCCGTTGGCGTCGACGCACAGGTTCTCACCCGACCCGACCACCTCCAGCACCGCGTCGATGCGCCGCAGATCCTCCTCCAGCGGGGCGCCGCCGATCTTCATCTTGACGACCTTGTAGCCGCGGTCGCGGTAGCTGCGCATCTCGTCCTGCAGCGCCCTCACGTCCTTGCCGGGATAGTAATAGCCGCCGGCGGCATAGACCCAGACGCTGTCGTCGGCCACCCCGCCGCGGAAGCGGTCGGCCAGCAGGCGGTAGAGCGGCACGCCGGCGATCTTCGCCACGGCATCCCACACCGCCATGTCGATGGTGCCGACGGCGACGGAACGCTCGCCATGGCCGCCCGGCTTCTCGTTGGTCATCAGCCGCGCCCAGATGCGGAACGGGTCCAGGTTCTCGCCGCTGTCGTCCAGCAGGCTGTCGGGCGCGGCCGACATCAGCCGGGGAATGAAGCGCTCGCGCAGCAGCCCGCCGGCGGCATAGCGGCCATTGGAGTTGAATCCGTAGCCGATCACCGGCTTGCCATCGCGCACCACGTCGGTGACCACCGCGACGACGCTGCACGTCATCTGGCTGAAATCGATGAAGGCGTTGGCGATGTCGGACTTGATGCCGGCGGTCTGCTCGCGGATTTCGACGATGCGCATGGCGGTTCCCCTTGCAGCGTGGTGGCGCGTTCGATGGCGGCACTGTAGGGATGGTGCGGGCCGCCGGGCCAATGCCAAGGTCGGAACGCTTCATGCGGGTTCGGCATAGGGTGGCCGGAGGCCGGCAGACGTGACGAAGATTGGGCGATGGAACTCTCCTGGCTCGACGATTTCCTGGCGCTGGTGGATTGCGGCAACTTCTCCCGCGCCGCCGATGCGCGCCACCTGACCCAGCCGGCCTTCAGCCGCCGCATCCGCGCGCTGGAGGATTGGGCCGGCACCCCGCTGTTCGACCGCAGCGCCCAGCCGGTGACGCTGACGGAGGCTGGACGCCGCTTCCGCCCCTTCGCCGACGAGACGGTGCGCCGCCTGCTGCAAGGCCGCGAGGAGGCCCGGCTCGCCGCCCAATCGGAGGCCGCGACCCTGCGCTTCGCCGCCACCCACGCGCTGTCGCTGACCTTCTTCCCCTCCTGGCTGCGGGCGCTGGAGGCGCGGGCGCGGCTGGGCGCCATCACCCTGTCGTCCGACAGCATGGAGGCCTGCGAGCGGCTGATGCTGGCCGGACAGGCGCAGTTCCTGCTGTGTCACGCCCACCCGGCGGCGGCCGGCCGGCTGGATGCGGAGTCCTTCCGCCCCGTCGTCGTCGGCGGCGACCGGCTGCTGGCGGTGACCGCCCCCGATGCCGCCGGCCGGCCGCGCCATCTGCTGGCGGACGGGGAGAGCGCACCGCTGCCGCACCTGTCCTACAGCCGCGAGTCCGGCATGGGCCGCATCCTGGAGGCGGTGCGGGCGGCGCAGCCGCTGCCCGCGGCGCTCGACACCGTCTTCACCTCCCACCTCGCGGCGGTTCTGCGCACGCTGGCGCGCGACGGGCGCGGGGTGGCCTGGCTGCCGGAAAGCCTGATCGCCGAGGATCTGGCGCGCGGCACCCTGGTTCGCGCCGGGGTGCCGGCCGGCGACGAGCGCTGGACCGTTCCGGTGCAGATCCGGCTGGTCCGCCCGCGCGCCCGCCAGAGCAAGGCGGCCGAAAGCTTCTGGACGCTGGCGGTCGAAGCCGCCCTGTGGCGCAATGCCGAGTCGACGGCGGAGGCCTCAGCCCCGGTTGCCGGAGCGGAGCCGGTTGCGGAAAAAGAGTTGTGACCCTTTGGCCGCAAGCCACTTTGATCGTTGACATTCTCGACAAAAGCTGTCCAACCGCGCGATTTCGCTGGCGCTAACCCTTCCGATCGGGCAAAATTTGCCTAGTTAGGTTAGGAAGCGTCGCGTCAGCGACCGGAGGAACGATCATGGGCGTCAGCAGCATTGGCGGTATCGGCAGCTATCAGCAGCAGCCCTACGTCACCCCGCTCAGCAGCGGCCCGGCCGCGGCGCAGCGGTCCACCTCCCCCGTCGAATCCGCGCAGGAAGACCAAACCGAGCGCACCCGCCGCCAGCAGGAGGCGCAGACGGTCCAGAGCGGTTCCAGCGGCGGCAACACCACCCCCACCCGCGGCCAGAACCTCAATATCTCGGTCTGAACCGGACCGGGTCGCGTAGAGGGGACGGCTGGGAGAGCGAAGCGGGACGGCGCCCGGCTGGGGGCCGTCTCAACGGCAACGCCTGGAATGCGGGCAAGAAGCGCGGGAGGCACCGATGGAGATCCGTGGCGTTTCCAGCACGACGGCAATCCGCCCGACGGCTTTCCAGCCGACGGAGGCAGGATCCGCTTCCACGTCGCTTCCCGCCGAGGGCACCGGCACAGCCGCGAGCGCCGAGGCGGAGAAGGCTTCCGGCCCCGGCTATATCAGCCCCTTCCTGCGCTATGACCAAGGCGCGCGGGTGGCTGTTCTGTATTTCCGCGATTTCGACACCGGCGAAACCCAGGACCAGATCCCCTCCCAGCGCGTCGTCGAGGAATACCGCCGCACCGCCAGCCGCCTTGCCCAGGAGGACGAGCGGAAGTCGGCCGCGGCGAAGACGGGGGCGAACGAATCGACGGACGGCTCCACCGGTGGAACAGGAGCATCGTCGGGCAGTGGCTATACCCCGGCGGCGACCGACTCCGGGTCGGCCGCCACGTCGATCGGCGTATCCTTCGCGAGTGCTTCGGGAGGCAGCGGGACGACCGCGCGGTTTGGTGCTGCGACACCGACGACCGGCGGCTTCACTCCGGCCGCGACCGGCGGGCTTGGCGGCGGGTCACCGGGCGGACTGGTTTCGGTAACGGTTTGAAGGGTTTGGCTGAGGGTCGGCTTCGATTGCCCCCACCCCAACCCTCCCCCGCTTCGCAGGGGAGGGGGTAAGTGCTTGTTCGGAAAGGCGGCGGCAGTCCCTCCCCCGCCCAGCTCTCGCACAAAGCTATGCTTTGTGCTGACGCGGCAGGCGGACCATAGGTCCGCTGAGAGCGGGGGAGGTTAGGTGGGGGTCTAACGCCACCGTCAGCCGACACCCACACCCCCAAGCCTCACCCCCCAGCCGCCTCTTCCTCCGCCTGCCGGCGCCTGAATCCCACCAGCGCTGTTTCGTCCAGCATCGCGGCCTCCTTGCGCTTTTGCTTGTCGCGCTCGCGCTTCAGCCGCTCCTCTTCCGCCAGTTCGTAGCGCTTCAGTTCCTGGAAGGCCTCGGCCATCTCGTCGGTGGCGATGTTGATCTGCGCCTCCACCTGGCCCAGGGACTCGCCCAGCTTGCGGCCACGCTCCAACGCCGCCTGGGCGAAGTTGGAATAGGTGAAGGACACGGAGAAGTCGTCGCGCACCGTTTCCTGTTCGTGCGCGATCTCCTGCTTCACCTTCTCGATCTCGTTGCGCAGGCGGTCGGCCAGCGTGTGGAGTTCCGCCAGGACGCGACGCTTCTCGTCCAGTTGCAGCTTCTGCAGGCGGATGATCGTTTTCAGGCTCATTGCGGCCACTGCACCCCAAAGATTTCAGCGAGCATGGCGTAGCTGGTCTCCAGATCGGTGGCCTCGCGCTTGCCCTGCTTCAGGAAGGCTTCCAGCGCCGGCTGGTAGTGGATCGCCTCGTCCACCTGCGGGTCGGTGCCGCGGCGATAGGCGCCCAGCCGGATCATCTCCTCCATGTTGTCGTAGGAGGACAGCAGGCGCCGGGCATAGCCGACCAGTTCGTTCTCGTTCGCGGTGTTGCAGCCGGGCATGGTGCGCGACACGCTGCGCAGGATGTTGATGGCGGGGTAGCGCCCGCGCTCGCCGATTTTGCGTTCCATCACGATGTGGCCGTCCAGGATGCCGCGCACGGCGTCGGCGATCGGTTCATTGTGATCGTCGCCATCGACCAGCACGGTGAACAGGCCGGTGATGGTGCCCGCCCCGACCACCCCCGGCCCGGCGCGCTCCAGCAGGCGCGGCAGCTCGGCGAAGACCGTCGGCGGATAGCCCTTGGTCGTCGGCGGTTCGCCGGCGGACAGGCCGATCTCGCGCTGGGCCATGGCGAAGCGGGTGACGCTGTCCATCATGCACAGCACGTCGCGACCCTGGTCGCGGAAATGCTCGGCCACCGCCAGAGTCATGTAGGCCGCCTGCTTGCGCATCAGCGGCGCCTCGTCGGAGGTGGCGCAGACGACGACGCTGCGGGCAAGGCCTTCCTCGCCCAGATCCTCGGTGATGAACTCCTGCAATTCGCGTCCGCGCTCGCCGATCAGGCCGATCACCGCGACCTCGGCGGCCGAAAAACGCGCCAGCATCGACATGACCGACGATTTGCCGACGCCCGATCCGGCGAAGATGCCCATGCGCTGGCCGCGGCAGCAGGTGAGGAAGGCGTTGATGGCGCGGATGCCCAAATCCAGCTTGCCCCCCACCCGGGCGCGCGAGTGCGCATTCGGCGGGTTGTTGCGGATCGGCGTGCCCTGCGGCCCCTTGGGCAGCGGCCCCTTGCCGTCCACCGGCTCGCCCAGCGCGTTGACGACACGGCCGAGCCAGGCGTCGGTCGGGTAGATCATCGCCTGGTCGCCGGCCACCAGCGCACGGCAGCCCAGCCCCACCCCGTCCAGCGCACCGAAGGGCATGGCGAGCGCCCGCCCCTGCCGGAAGCCGACGACCTCGCACGGAATACGGCGGCGGTCGCGCGTCTCGACGATGCAGCGGCCACCGACCGACAATTCCTTTTCGATCCCGCCGACCTCGACCATCAGGCCGGACACGGCGGTGACGCGGCCGTAACGGCTGCAGTCGGGAATCTGGTCGATGTCGCGGATCAACTGATCGATATCGAACGGCATGGATCGGATACCGGCGTTCCCAAGACGGAACGCGCTCCTATTAAGTGGTAGTTCTGTGGACGGAGGCGACGTTAACCACCATGATCGCATCTTGCGATGGAAGGATTAACGTTGTGTAAGCGCTTGGCGCTGGCGTTAAGCTGAATCGTCTGTTAACTTGTGTAAACGGGATGGTTGAAATCGATCATCAAGGATCGGGGACCATTACCAGAGTCGGGTAGCGAAAGCGCGCCATCAAACGTCGGGATATCGCCATGAGGGTTCTGCTGGTTGAAGACGATTCCTCCGTCGCCAAAAGCATCGAGCTGATGCTGAACACGGAAGGATTCATCGTCGACTCTACCGACCTGGGTGAAGACGGGCTGGAGATCGGCAAACTCTATGACTACGACATCATCATTCTTGATCTGATGCTGCCGGACATCGACGGGTACGAAGTTCTTCGCCGCCTGCGCGCCGCGCGTGTCACCACCCCGATCCTGATCCTGTCCGGCCTGACCGAGATGGACAACAAGATCAAGGGGCTGGGTTTCGGCGCCGACGATTACCTGACCAAGCCGTTCGACAAGCGCGAGTTGATCGCCCGCATCCAGGCCATCGTCCGCCGGTCGAAGGGGCATTCCGACAGCATCATCCGCACCGGCCGCCTGACCGTCAATCTCGACACCCGCACGGTGGAGGTCGACCAGTCGCCGCTGCACCTGACCGGCAAGGAATACGGCATCCTGGAGTTGTTGAGCCTGCGCAAGGGCACGACGCTGACCAAGGAGATGTTCCTGAACCATCTCTATGGCGGGATGGACGAGCCGGAACTGAAGATCATCGACGTCTTCGTCTGCAAGCTGCGCAAGAAGCTGGCCGCCGCAACCCAGGGTGACAACTACATCGAAACGGTGTGGGGCCGCGGTTATGTGCTGCGCGACCCGCACGAGGAAGTCGCCGAGGCCAATCCCCCGCCGCCGCCGCGCGTGCCGCAGCAGCAGGCCGCCGGCTGACAGCAAGCCCGCATTCTTTTCGTCCGCCCATCGAACGCCCGGCCGTCTTTCGCCTTGAAAGGGGGACCGGGCGTTCCCATGTCTGATTGGTCATTCTGCTTCGGACTGCGGGGCGTTCAAACGCTCCCACGCTCAGCCCTCCTTTTTTCGCCATCGCGATCATGCCTTAGCGGGCATTTGGGGGCCGCCATTCCCACACCCAGTCTGATGCGCCGCACCGGTGGTGCGGCGCCCTTCGCGTTATGGGAGACAGACATGCCCGTCGGCACCGTCAAATGGTTCAACAGCACCAAGGGCTTCGGTTTCATTCAGCCGGAAAGCGGCGGCCCGGATGTGTTCGTTCACATCTCCGCTGTCGAACGCGCCGGGCTGCGCAGCCTGGTCGATGGCCAGAAGATTTCCTACGAGGAGCAGCGCGATCCGAAGCGTGGCAAGACCTCGGCGGAAAATCTGAAGGCGGTCTGACCGCCTGACCGCCGACCTGCGGAAAAAGGGGCATCGGGAAACCGGTGCCCTTTTTCCGTGTTGCACAAGTCCCTGTTGCCCAGACGCAGGGCTCTGCCCAGAGGAGAACCGCTATGGCTTTCAAACCGAATTACAACCAGCAGCGGGCCGAGCGCAACCGGGCCAAGGAACAGAAGAAGCAGGAACGGCTGCAGCGCCGCGAGGAAGGCGTCGCCGCCCGCCGCGCCGGCGACCAGATCGATGGCGAACAGAGTGGGCAGGACGATGCGGACGTGCAGGATGACGCCGTCTCGACCGACACCGACACGAAGACCGATACCAACAATGCCTGACCGGGCGACCGCAAGCGCGGCCGACCGCGACCATACGGAGGACAGGCCATGGCCCGTCAGAAGAAGCAACCCGTCGAAAACGCCTTCGCGCTCTTCGATGTGATCTACCAGGACGGTGCGCGCACCTCGAACCGCAAGGTGCCGACCGCCGACATCGACCAGTTCGACCGCGAGAACTCCATCCGCACCTTCATCGAGACGCAGGACCGCAAGATCGCGGAAATGTCCGGCAACCCGCGCGGCCCGATCAAGTCGATCACGCCGTCGGCCTGAGAAGCAGTGCCCTTCCTGGCTGGCCGTCATCCCCGCGAAGGCGGGGATCCAGCCATTTCAAGTGCTTAAGCTGAAAGTCTGGATCCCCGCCTTCGCGGGGATGACATCCGTCAGGGCGAAGCCCCAGGGTTCATGCCACCTTGGCGCCGGCGGCGGAGAAGCCGCCCATGCTGTAGAGGCCGCGCTGGCCTTCCACCGGCTTGAACTTGTCGGTGATGCCCAGCACCGTTTCCGCGCCGCCCAGATACAGAACGCCGTCCTGCGGCATCTGCCGGGAAATCGATTCCAGCACCTTCGCCTTCGTCGGCTGGTCGAAATAGATCAGCACGTTGCGGCAGAAGACGATGTCGAACTGGCCCAGCGGCGACAGGTCGCCCAGCAGGTTCCATTCGCGGAACGACGCCATCTGGCGCAGCTGCTGGCTGATCTGCCACTTGTCGCCGTTCTGCTTGAAATGCTTCACCAGCATGGTGATCGGCAGGCCGCGCTGCACCTCGAACTGGGTGTAGATGCCGGCCTTCGCCCGCTCCACCATTTCCGCCGAGATGTCGGTGCCGATGATCTCGATGCGCCAGCCGGCCAGCTTCGCCGCCTCGTCGTTCAGGATCATCGACAGCGAATAGGCTTCCTGGCCCGACGAACAGGCGGCCGACCAGATGCGCAAGCTGCGCTTGGCCGCCCGCGCCTCCATCAGCCTCGGCAGCACCAGCTGCCTGAACTGGTCGAAGGGCTTCTGGTCGCGGAAGAAGGACGACTCGTTGGTCGTCATCGCTTCCGTGATGTCACGCAGCAGCGCCTCGTCCTTGCGGGTGCGGACGGTGGTCGCCAGCTCCTCCAGCCCCTTCATGTTCCACTTGCGCGCCACCGGCATCAGCCGGGATTCGAGCAGGTATGCCTTGTCGCGGGTGAGGACCAGGCCGGAACGCTGCTTGAGCAGCGTGGAGAACATGTCGAAATCTTCGACTCTCATGCTGCCCTCGAAGCGAGCTTGCGGATGTGGGGACCGATTTCCTTGAGCGGCAGGATGGCGTTGCAGATGCCGGCTTGCGCCACCGCACCGGGCATGCCCCAGACCACGCTCGACGCCTCGTCCTGGGCGATCAGGGTGCCGCCGCCGTTGACCACGTCGGTGCAGCCCTTCAGCCCGTCCTGCCCCATGCCGGTCAGGATGCAGGCCAGGATCTTGCGTCCGCCGAAGGCCTTCAGGATCGACCGCATCATCGGATCGACCGCCGGGCGGCAGAAATTCTCGGGCGGATCCTTGCTCAGCGCGATCACGTTGGTGCCGGCGCGCTGCGCCACCAGCATGTGGAAGTCGCCGGGCGCGATATAGCAGCGGTTCTGCACGACCGGCTCGCCGTCCTTGGCCTCGCGGGCGTCGATCCCGCACTGGCGGCTGATGTGCTCGGCCAGGATGGTGGTGAAGGTCGCCGGCATGTGCTGGGTGATCAGGATCGGCTGGCTGACGCCGGTCTTCAGGTGCGACAGCACCTCGAACAGCGCCTGCGGGCCGCCGGTGGAGCTGCCGATGGCGATCACGTCCGGCTTCACCGCGATGCCGGCCGGGGCCGGGCGGGTGGTGATCGGCCCGACCTCGCGCTTCAGCAGCCCGACCGGAGCCGCCGGGGTCAGCGGGCGGATCTCGCCGCGGCTTCGCGACCCGGCACGCCGGGCGGCGGCGCCCAGCGCCTTGACCTTGGCGACCAGTTCGCGCTTGAAGTCCTCCGCCCCGCCGATCTCGCGGGTGGAGGTCGGCTTCGGGATGTAATCGGCGGCACCGGCCGACAGGCAGCGCATCGAAACGTCGGCCCCGCGCAAGGTCAGCGTGGAGGCCATGATGATCTTCACCTGCGGCGCAACCGCCAGCAGCTTCGGGATGGCGGTCAGCCCGTCCATCACCGGCATTTCGATGTCCAGCACGATGACATCGATGGAATTGCGCTGCAGCGAATTGACCGCCATCTGTCCGTCGCCGACGGAGGTGACGACGCGGATGTCCGGGTCCCCTTCCAGCGCGCGGGTCAGCAGGCCACGGATGACGGCGGAGTCGTCCACCACCATGACCCGGACGGGATCCGGGTTGGCCGGTCGCGCGGTGGTGAGGGGGCCTCTGCCAAAACTGTCCGACATAACGGCGATTCGCCTTTCAACTCGACATAGTCAACGCGGCTTTTTCCCGGGCGGCTTCTCCCGGCGCCCGGGCCTGGAATGCGGCCAGGATCAGAGAAGGCCGACCTGCGCGAACTTGGTCTGGATGATGTCGCTGTCGAAGGGCTTCATGATGTACTCGTTGGCCCCGGCGGACAGCGCCTCCTGGATGTGGGCAAGGTCGTTCTCGGTCGTGCAGAACACCACCTTGGGCTGCTCGCCTCCGCTCATCTTGCGCAGCCGGCGCAGGAACTCGATCCCGGTCATCACCGGCATGTTCCAGTCCAGCAGGATGGCGTCGGGCATCTGCGCCGCGCAGGCTTCCATCGCCTGCCTGCCGTCCTCCGCCTCGCTGCAGGCGAAGTTCAGCTCTTCCAGGATCTTGCGCGCGACCTTGCGGACCACGCGGCTGTCATCGACCACCAGGCAGGATTTCATTGCGGCAGGGCCTCAGGTCATCTGTTCGTCGGCAAAAGCCGGCCGGGCCGGAGCGGCGCTCTCCATCGCGAAGAGCGCCGCGAGCCGTCAGGCCGTCTCGATGGTTGTGAAGTTGAGCAGACGGGGCACGTCCAGCACAACCATCAACTGGCCGTTCAGCCTATAAATTCCGGTCGAGACCTCCCGCCAGCGCGGATCCAGCGTCGCCGGGTTGCGTTCGAAGTCCTCCTTGGTCAGGCTCAGCACCTCGCCGACCGAATCGACCATCAGGCTGTACAGCTCGCCGCGCAGGTCGACGACGATCGACATGCCCGGCTTGTCCTTCGGCCGGCCGGTCAGGCCGAGCCGCAGGCGGACGTCGATGGCGGTGACGATGCGGCCGCGCAGGTTCAGCGATCCGGCGACCTCCGGCGGGGCCAGCGGGATGCGGGTGATCCGCTGATGGCCCAGCACGTCCTGCACCTGAAGGACCGGGATGCCGAACATCTGGTCGGCGATCGTCATGGTCACAAAGTCCTGGTTGCCGGAGACGACGAGATCGTCGCCCCTGGACTTCCGGACGGTGGACGGCAGCTTGGCGTTGCTCATGCGGCACCTTTCTGTTCGGTCAGCGTCTGCTGCAGCGCGAAGAGCAGCGCGTCACGGTCGAACTTGGCGACATAGTCGTTGAAACCGGCGATCCGGCCGCGGTCGAGGTCACGGGCGCTGGCGTGGCTGGACAGCGCCACCATCGGCACACGCTGCCAGCGGCTGCCGTGGCGCACCGCCTCGGCGAAGTCGAAGCCGCTCATGCCCGGCATCTCGATGTCGGAGACGATGACGTCGAAGTCCTCGCCCGCCTCGCAGAGAGCCAGCGCGTCGCCGGCATTCTCCACCGCCGTCACGTCGTAACCGGCGACCGACAGCAGCGGCGTCAGCAGGTTGCGGAAGAAGGGGCTGTCGTCCACCAGCAGCACGCGCTGCAGCTTCTCCTCCTCGAACCCCTCCTGGGCGGAGGAACCGAACCAGTCCTTGTAGGCCTGGGTCAGGAAGAAGCCGGCGTCGATCACCTCGGTCGCCTTGCCGGCGATGATGGCCGAGCCCATCAGGCCGGGACGCTCCGCGGCCAGCTGGACGTTCAGCTTCTCCTCGACGATGTCGACGATCTCGTCGACGATCAGGCCCATCGAGCGGTCGCCGTCGGCGAAGACCAGGACCGGCTGGCGGCCTTCGTTGGCGACGACGAAGTTCGGGTCGATCGGCACCAGCGGCATCAGCTTGCCGCGGTACTGGACCACCGGCAGGCCGTTCGACAGCTCGACCGTGGCGAGATCGACGTCCTCCAGGCGGGCGACCAGCGACAGCGGCACCGCCTTGGGCGCGCCCTCGCCGGCGCGGAACAGCAGGAGCGCCATCTTGTCCTCCTGGCGCTGGGTCTGGACCGCGGTGGTCTCCTTGCCCGCGGCCTCGCCCATCGCCATCTCGCCGGTGGCCGACGCGATGCCGTTGGGGTCCAGGATCATGATGACCGAGCCGTCGCCCAGGATCGTGTTGCCCGAGAACATCTCGATGTGGCGCAGGATCGGCGCCACCGGCTTCACCACGATTTCCTCGGTGTCGAACACGCGGTCGACCATGATGCCGAAGGTGTAGGTGCCGACCTGGGTGACGACGATGAAGGTCTCGTCCTCCGTCTTGGCGGCGCCCTCGCTGTCGTCCAGCCGCAGCAGCTGCTGCAGCGAGACCAGCGGCAGCAGGCGGTTGCGCAGGCGCAGCACCGGCGTGCCCTTCAGCCGTTCGATGGTGTGCTCGCTGTCCGACGCGGCGCGCACCAGTTCGACCACGCTGATCTGCGGGATGGCGAAGCGTTCGCCGGCGCACTCCACGATCAGGGCCGAGACGATGGCCAGCGTCAGCGGGATCTTGATGACGAAGGTCGAGCCCTTGCCCTGGGCCGACTTGATCTCGATCGTGCCGCCGATCTTCTCGATGTTGGTCTTCACCACGTCCATGCCGACGCCGCGGCCCGACACGTTGGTCACCTTGGCGGCGGTGGAGAAGCCCGGCTTCATGATGAACTGGATGATCTGCTGGTCGGTCATCGAGGCCAGCTCGCCTTCCGACGCCATCCCGTTCTGGATCGCCTTCTGCTTGATCCGGTCGATGGCAAGGCCCTTACCGTCGTCCTGGATCTCGATGATGATGTGGCCGCCTTCGTGATAGGCGTTCAGCGTGATGCGGCCGGTCTCCGACTTGCCGGCCTTCAGGCGCTCCGCCGGGATCTCCAGCCCATGGTCGGCGCTGTTGCGCACCATGTGGGTCAGCGGGTCCTTGATCAGCTCCAGCACCTGACGGTCCAGCTCGGTGTCGGCGCCGAGCATCTGGAGGTCGATCTTCTTGTTCAGTTCGTGCGCCAGATCGCGCACCAGACGCGGCAGCTTGGCCCAGGCGTTGCCGATGGGCTGCATGCGCGTCTTCATGACGCCTTCCTGCAGCTCCGACGTCACATGGTTCAGGCGCTGCAGCGGGGCGGCGAACTCGCTCTCCTTCTGCGACCGCAGGATCTGGAGCAGCTGGTTGCGGGTCAGCACCAGCTCCGACACCATGGTCATCAGGTTTTCGAGCAGGTCGACGTTGACGCGGATGGTCTGCGCGGCGACCGCCGATTCCTTGGTCGCGGCCTCGGCGCCCGCATCGGCGGCACCGCCGCCGGCCGAACCGCCGCCACTCGCCATCGGGGCGACCGGGGCCGGCATCTTGGCGGCTGCCGGCTCGGCGTCGGGCACGACGAGGTCCTGCGACGGGGCCGGCTCCTCGGCCGGCTCGGGCGCGCGGGTGGCGACCGCGGTGCCGGCGGCGGGAGCGGCGGCCGGGGCGGGAATGTCGTTCGGGCCGGGGGTGGAGTTCCACAGCGCCTCAAGCTCGTCCAGGGTCACCGGACGGGACTCCGACGCGGCGACCGCGGGGGCGGTCGGAGGCGGCGGGGGCGGCACGGCGGCGGCGGCCGGTGCGGGACCGCCCAGCTTGCCTTCGGCGCACAGGTTCAGCCGCTCGATCAGCGGCAGGTCGTCGCCCGGCGGTTCCGCCTCGGTCGCTTCCAGGACCGCCAGCAGGCTCTTGATGGTGTCCAGAGCCTGCAGGATCAGCGACACCGCTTCCGGGTTGATCGTCAGTTCGCCGTCGCGGAACTTGCCCAGCACGTTCTCGGACGCGTGCGCCACCTTCTCCAGGCGGGGCAGGCCGAGGAAGCCGCAAGTGCCCTTGATGGTGTGAACGAGCCGGAAGATGTTCGACAGCAGTTCCGGATTGTTGGGGTTCTGCTCCAACCGGACCAGCTCGACGTCCAGCACCGAGAGGTTTTCGTTGGTTTCCGTCAGAAATTCGGACAGCAGATCATCCATGTCGCATTCCCCAGGCCCAATGTTTATGGTCCGCGCCGGCCTGCGGCTCGAACGGACGGCTTTGCCGGCCGCCGGTTGCGCTCCAGTCCAGGTAGGGTGGGAGCCTGTCAAACACTGATTAAGAGAACCTTACCTCTTCCGATAGGGAGTCCTCCCGGAGCTTCCACCGGTAGGATCGGGGTTTCATTGTCACAGGGAGGATCGATGACCGACGCCGAACTCGCCCAATCCGTGCGCGAAGCCGTGGAACGCCTCAACGCCGCGCTGGCGGAGGCCGCGCGCCACAATCTGGCGGTCACGTTGCGCACGACCGCTCACCAGACCACCGGCGGGGTGGAGCAGGTCGTGCTGGAGCCGCGGATCTTCAAACAGCTGTAAGGGCAGCCGCAAGAGCGGCGGAGAGCCTCACCATTCCGCGGTGAAGACCAGCCGCTCGCTGCTTTCGGTGGCGACGGCGATGCGGAAGCCGTCGCTCTCGGCCAGCCGGCCGGCGAGATAGGCGTGGATGGTGCGCGGGGTCAGCGCCTCGGCCCCCGCCGTGCCGGCCAGCGCCGCCGCGGCCTCCGGGTTGAGCGTTCCCGGCCGCCCGGCGGCGGTCACGATGATGCGGCCGGCGGTCTCGTCGCCATCGGCGGCGACGGAGACCAACCCGCCATGGGTCAGCGCCTCGTCCGCCAGCATCACCAGATTCAGCACCAGCTTCACCACGCCGCGGCGCTGGGCGGTCATGTCGTGGGGAACCCGCTCCGGCCAGTCGAGCCGGGTGCGCCCGCCCTCGACATAGCCGGCGGCGGCGGCGCGGGCGTCGCCGAATCCCTTCTGGTCGCGCCCGGCGACCCCATAGGCCAGCCGGAACACCCGCAACCGGCGGTCGGCCTGACCGGAGGAATGGTCGATCAGCTTCACCGCCTCGCCCAGGAAGCCCCCAACGGAGTTCCCTGCTGAACCGCCCTCCTCGTCCTCCTGCATCTCCTCGATCAGTTCCAGGCCGTTGCGGATGGCGCCGACCGGGCTGACCAGATCATGGCAGAGCTTCGACGCCAGCAGTTCCAGCACGCGGATGTCGACGCTGACGGGGCGGGAGGACGATTCGGTCACAGGGCGGACTCCGGGAAAAAAGGAACGGCGACGGCGCGGTGCCGGAGACTCTATACTCTCCGGGCGCCGCCGCACAGGCGGTCGCATTTCCTATGTAGAATAGCGGCATGGATGGGACGCGACATGGACGATTCGCTGGTGCCCGGCGCCTGGGTGCGCCACCCGGACCAGCCCGACTGGGGGCTGGGACAGGTGCAGTCGGCCATCCGCAACCGCATCACGGTGAATTTCGAGCATGCGGGCAAGGTGCTGATCGATTCGGACGTCATTTCGCTGACGGTGGTCGATCCGGACGAGATCTGAGGTCCGGCATTTGGTGTTCGGGGCTCCGCACTCCGGGAAAGCGCGGATTGCGCGGCACCGGCGGCTTTGCTTTTATGCGAATGATTTCGGACGCCTGTTTGGGAGAGACCACATGAAGGCAATGATCCTCGGCTTCGCCGCCGCGGCGGTGATCGCGCTGGGTACGGCTGCGGTGCTGAACTCGGTCAGCCATTCGACCGCGGAGCGCTACTCCAGCACGTCCGTCCGCCTGTAGGCGAATATCGCTCCGCTCAATTCTACGAAAAGGCGACTTCCGGCTGCCCGGTTCACGGTGTAGGATCGGTCGATCCATGACCGGACACGGCGGGGTATTGCTTGATCTCGCGTCTCAAAGGGGGAATGGGCGCATTCGGTGTGGCGCTGATCCTTGGCCTCAACGCCATGGTCGGCTACGACCTGCTGCACCAGCGTGACCAGACCATCTCCCGGGCGCGGGAGGACACGGCGTCGATGGCGCTGGTGCTGGAACGCCAGGCGAGCGACACCCTGTCCGGCGTGTCGAAGATCCTTGCCGGCGCCGTGGAGGTGCTGGCCGTCCGGACCGACAGCTGGACCCGCGGCGATGCCGACATCCACGCCCTTCTGCGCCGTCAGGCCGCGCTGTCGCCGCTGGTCCGCGCCATCCTGGTGGTGTCCGCCGACGGCAGGCTGATCCACGATACCGAGACGCTGGAGCCGGCGAACGTCGACCTGTCGGACCGCGATTACCTGATGGCCCACCGCGACCGGCTGGTCCCCGACGGCGGGATTTTCGTCGGCAATCCCGTGCGCGGCCGCACCTCCGGCACTTGGTTCTTCAGCATGAGCCGGCGGCTGGATTCGCCAGACGGCAGCTTCGCCGGCGTGGTGGTCGCCGTGCTGGAGCCGATGGCCTTCCGCGGCTTCTACCAGTCGCTTCCGCTGGCCGGCGACGCGGTGGTGACGCTCTATCACGCCGACGGCACGGTGATCGCCCGTTTCCCCGACCATGACGGCTTCATCGGCCGTTCCGCCCAATTCCTGCCGCTGTTCACCGATCTGCTGAAAAAGGCGCGGGCGGGGACCGCAATGCTGGACGGCACCGTCGACGGACCGCGCCGCATCCTCAGCCACCGCGCTTCCGCCGAGATGCCGCTGGTGGTGACGGTGTCCTCGTCGCAGGACGCGGTGCTGGCCCCCTGGTGGTCGAAGGCGATGACGCTTGCCGCGGCCGACTTCGCCGGGACGCTGGTGCTGGCGGCGATGACGCTGGCCCTGCTGCGCGAGGCGGAGCGGCGGGAACGGGCCATCGCCGACCTCCAGAACAGCGAGCAGGCGCTGCGCGACAGCCAGCGGAGGCTGATCCAGGACATCGCCGCCCGCCACAGGATCGAGGCGGAGCTGATCGCCGCCAAGCAGGTCTCCGACGCCGCCAACCGGGCGAAGACCCAGTTCCTGGCCAACATGAGCCACGAGCTGCGCACGCCGCTGAACGCGGTGATCGGCTTCGCCGAGGCGCTGGAAAGCGGCATCTTCGGCGCGATGTCGGGCAAGCAGACCGAATATGTCGGCGATATCCGCCGGTCCGGCCAGCATCTGCTGAGCCTGATCAACGACATCCTCGACACCACCAAGATCGAATCGGGCAAATACGTGCTGCACCAGGAGGATCTGGCGGTCGGCGACCTGATCGGCGAATGCCTGCGCCAGATGGAGCCGCTGGCGGTGGAAAAGGGCGTGACCCTGACGGCGGCGCTGCCCGCCACCCTGCCCATCCTCCATGCCGACGCCCGCGCGGTGCGGCAGATCCTGCTGAACCTGCTGTCCAACGCGGTGAAGTTCACCCCGCCCGGCGGGCGGATCGCGGTGGAGGCCGACAGGGCGGCGCGCAGCCTGCGCCTGCGGGTCAGCGACACCGGCATCGGCATCCCCGCCATGGAGCTGGAACAGGTGATGGAGCCCTTCCATCAGGTCGACAATTCCCACACCCGCCGCTATGCCGGGACCGGGCTGGGGCTGCCGCTGGTCAGGTCGCTGGTGGAGCTGCAGGATGGCCGCTTCGTGCTGTCCAGCGTGCTGGGGCGCGGCACCACCGCCACCGTGCTGTTCCCGCCGGCCCGCCTGCGCACCCATCCGGACGATCTGCGACCTCTGGAACAGGTGCAGGCCGCCCCGGCATAAGAAACTCTCCCTAGGTCCGTCGCGCCTTGCCGACGATGACCAGGGCGATGCCGCCCAGCACGGCGACCGACGACAGCGCCAGAACCGGGGTGATCCGCTCGCCCAGCGCCAGCACCGCAACCAGCGCGGTGATGACCGGGACGCTCAGTTGGACCGAGGCGGCGCGGGCGGCGGTCAGGGCGGGCAGCGCCGCATACCAGATGGAATAGCCGACGCCCGACGCCAGCGCCCCCGACAGCACCGCATAGACCAGCCCTCCCTGATCCCAGCGCACGCCTCCGCCAAACAGCGGACCGGCCAGCGCCGCCAGCAGGGCCAGGACCGCCGCCATCGGCGCGGCGCGCAGGAAGTTGCCGGCGGTGGTGGCGATGGGATCGCGGCTGGTGCGCCCCAGCAGGGAATAAACGCCCCAGGCCGCTCCGGCCGCCATCATCAGCAGCGCCCCCAGCGGGTCCGGCGCCGACAGGCCGGGCGCCAGCAGCAGTGCCAGCCCGCCGAGCGCCAGCGCCAGCCCGCCCCATTGCAGCGGCACCAGCCTTTCGCCGCGATAGAGCCCGACGAGGATCATGGTGGCCTGCACCGCCCCGAACAGCAGCAGCGCCCCGGTCCCCGCCGTCATGGTCAGATAGGCGAAGGAGAAGGCGGCGGCATAGGCCAACAGCGCCGCCGCCCCGCGCCAGCTGCCGGCCCCCGCTTTCGCATGGCCGGTGGCGCGGGCGATCAGCCACAGGCTGGCGGCCCCGGACGCGATGCGGACCAGGGTGAAGCCGGCCGGGTCGATGTCGGTCTGGGTCAGCGCCAGCCGGCACAGGATGGAGTTCGCGGCGAAGGCCAGCATCGCCAGCAGGGTCAGCAGCGCCGCCCGCCCGGCGCTCGGCACCGTCGGCGCCGGAACGGCTCCCACCTTATCGCTCGCCATCACGATTGTTTTCCCTGCAACCATTTCCGCCCAGCTAGCCGCAGGGCCGCCGCCCTGTCAAACACCCAGCGGCGCCAGCCCCGTCCGACTTTGGTCGGACTGCGGCTACGAGGACGGGCCGGGCAGGGCGAACAGCAGCAGGTAGGTGCGCTGGAGCGAGCTGAAATTGTTGTCGGAGATCAGATAGACCAGCGTTTCCCCCGCCGGCCCCGGCCGGGTGGCGATGCCTTCGAAATTGTCGTTCACCAGCGGCGGCTCCAAGCGCCCAAGCTCTTCGCCGTCCACAACGGCGCCGGCGGTCAGTTGGCCCGGCGCCACGCGGACCAGCCGCGACGACCAGCCGCCCAGCAGCGACACCCAGCGTTCCAGCACCAGCGCACCGCCGTCCGGCAGCGGGGCGACGCTGGTCGGGCGGTAACGCGGGGCGGCGAGATAGGTGAAGGGCTGCCAGTCGGCGGCACTGCGCGGAACGCCGTCGCCCTTGATCCCCGCCCGGGTAATCCAGGCGCGGCGTTCCCGGCGGCCGTCGTCCTTCCCCTCCTCCATGGCGAGCAGCCGTCCGTCGGGAAGGCGGGTCAGCGCCTCCAGCCCGCCATTCTCCGGCGCGCTGTCCATGCCCGGCGGCAGCGGAATCGGCGTCGGCGTGCCCTCCGGCCCGCGGTCGCCGCTCTTGTAGTGGAGGATGCGGTGGTCACGCTCCAGCGAGACCAGCCAGCCGCCGTCGGGCAGCCGCGTCAGATCCTCCGCATCGGTGCGGCCCTTGCTGTGGGAGGTCCCCTCCTCCACCGTCAGCGGTCGGGAATGGACATCGGACAGGCCGGTCAGCCGCCCCCCGGCATCGGTTTGCAGCCGGCCATCCACCACCAGCCCGGTGTCGCCGATGGCGACGAAGCGGTCGCCGGCCGGGTCCACCCACAGCCCGGACAGCCCGCCGACCCGGTCGCCCCCGGCGATGTCCAGCCCACCCAGGAAGCGCAGCGGCCCGACCGCCAGCTTGCCCGACCGCCCACGGTCGAGCGGAACGGCGACGGCCTTGACCGATTCGGGCTCCCCTCCGCCGGCACCGACCACGGCGGCACAGCCGCCGGCCAGGGCCACCAGCAGCAGGCTCCAGACCACTGTCTTTCGTATCGTCATCGCGCCACTCTTGTCAGTGCAATCGAGAGACACAATCTTTCTTTTGAGGATCATTGCGTGCATATGGCGACCTGCGGCGCAGCCGTTGCGGCACATCCATCATACCGGCTAGGCGCGGCGGATTACTCCCTCAGAACCGGTGGGGTCGGCGGGACAAGCGCTTAGATTGACGAATGTTTTCGACGATGCCTATCCATGACGACCGAGCCGAGCCCGTTCCCATGCCGATGCTTCCGCGGTCGCAGACCGCCTATTCTCCTCCGGACCAGACCGGCGACGGCGTCGCGTCCGGCGTGTCTGGCGGCGTGTCTGGCGGCGAGGCCGGCGGCATGCCCCTGGCCGACCGGCTGGCGGCGCGCATCCAGGAGTTGGAAGCGGAGCTGCGGGAACTGCAGCACCGCGCCAAGAACAGCCTGCAGCTGGTCATCAGCCTGCTGAAGCTGCAGGCCGGCCGCATCCGCGATCCCGACGCCCGCGCCGCCTACGAGCAGACCATGGTCCGCATCGAGGCATTGGCGATTCTCTATCGTCAGCTGCACGAGAGCGGCGCCGGCACCCATGTCGACCTTGGCCGCTACGTCACCGCGCTGTGCGAGGCGGTGCGGGAAGGCACGCCCGGCGCCCTGTCGCGCGTGCCGGTGACCGTCAATTCCGACCCGATCCAGATCGGCCTGTACGAGGCGATGCCGCTTGGCCTCATCATCGCGGAGCTGGTGACGAACTGCCTGCACCATGCCTTCCCCGACGACGGCTGGATCCGCATCACCGTGCGCCAGCAGGACGACAGCGGCCGTGCCCGCCTGACGGTGGAGGACAACGGCCGCGCCCTGCCCGCCGGGTTCGACACCACGTCCGAAGACGGGATGATGCTGGCCGAGGCGCTGGCCGGCCAGCTCGGCGACACGTTGTCCACCGACAGCGACGCCGCCGGCACCACCGCCAGCGTCAGCTTCCCGGTCTGAAGACGCCCGGCACTCGTCGACAGTTCCAAACCCGCCTCTCGGCCGTCATTCCCGCGAAGGCGGGAATCCAGTCGTTTCAGCCGCTTAACTGCGGAGTTTCCTGGATCCCCGCCTTCGCGGGGAAGACAGCCGAAACGGGGGCTGCGTCGGCGTAACGACGATAAACGTCCCCCTCAGTGCCGGCATCCTCACCGTCATGGGGCTCACGTCGTCATCGTCGGATTGATGCCGCGACGCTTCATTCACGCGGCCCTGCAATTCTCCTGACACGGTTGATTTTTCGACCACCGGCGCGGTTCGGGTGGCTGCAATTCCCACCGGCTTTCACCAAATGGCGAAGGGTGGGGAAGGAAAGGCCTTCCCACATGTTATGACCCAGGACACGCAGCCGATCGGACGCCATGTACGCCCATTCGCCCCAGCCAATCCCGTCAGCCGGATCGCCGCCCGCCTCCACCGGGGCCACCGGCGCACTGCGGCCGATCCTGGAGCCGGGGCGGACCTGCTGGCGGGTGGAGGACACCGCGAGGCTGGGCGTCATCGTCGATGCCGAGGATTATTTCGCGCTGGCCAAGGCGGCCATGCGGCGCGCCCGGCGCAGCATCTACATGACCGCCTGGGATTTCGACGCCCGCATCCGGCTGATGCCGCAGACCCGCCGCCCGCGCCGGCCCGACCGGCTGGGCACGCTGCTGAACTGGCTGGCGACGACGCGGCCCGACCTGCACATCCATGTGCTGAAATGGGACTATGCCGAGCTTTTCGACCTCGCCCGCTGGTCGCATCCCTTCATGCTGCGCAACTGGCTGACCCACCGGCGCCTGCAATACCGGCTGGACAGCGATCATCCGACCGGCGCCTGCCATCATCAGAAGATGCTGGTGATCGACGATCAGGTCGCCTTCTGCGGCGGGCTGGACGTCACCGCCAACCGCTGGGACACCCGCGCCCACCATGCCCATGACCCGCGGCGGCGCCAGCCCGACGGCAAGCCCTATGAGCCGTTCCACGACGTGATGATGGCGGTGGACGGCGACGCCGCCCGCGCGCTGGGGGAGATGTTCCGCGACCGCTGGGCGCGCGCCACCGGCGAGACGCTGACGCCCCCCGCCCACTCCCCCGGCCGGCCGGCCCGCCGCCACCCGCTGGCCGCCGACCCCTGGCCGCCCGGCTTCGAGCCGATGCTGCGCGGCGTGCGCGTCGGCATCGCCCGCACCGATCCCGCCTACAACGGGCGCGAGGCGGTGCGCGAGGTGGAAGCGCTCCATCTGGAGGCCATCGCCCAGGCGCGCGACGTCATCTATCTGGAAAGCCAGTATTTCGCCTCCACCGCAGTGGCCGAGGCGCTGAAAGCGCGGCTGGCCGAGCCGGATGGGCCGGAGGTGATCGTCGTCAACCCGGTGCGCACCACCAGCTGGCTGGAGAACACCGTCATGCTCGGCGCCCGCGCCCGGCTGACCCGCGAGCTTCGCGAGGCCGACCGCCACGGCCGCTTCCGCCTGTTCGCCGCGCTGACCGACGGCGGCGCCTGCATCACCGTCCATGCCAAGGTGATGGTGGTGGACGACCGTCTGCTGCGCATCGGCTCGGCCAACCTCAACAACCGCTCGATGGGTCTCGACACCGAGTGCGACCTTGCGCTGGAAGCCGGGCCGGGGCCGGAGCATGCGGAGACCCGCCGCGCCATCCGCCACACCCGCGACGACCTGATCGCCGAGCATCTGGGATCCACGGCGGCGGCGGTCGCGGCGGCGCACCGGCGGCTGGGGTCGCTCACCGCCGCCATCGAGTCGCTGCGCAAGCCGATCGGGCGGACGCTGGAACCGCTGCATGACCCCGAACCCGACGGGCTGGCCGCCGCCGTCGCCGACGCCCGCGTCTTCGATCCCGAACATCCGGTCGGCGCGGTGGATATCGTCCGCCGGGTGCTGCCGTCGCGCATCCCGCGCACCCGCCACTGGCTGATGCTGGCCGGCGTCCTGGCCCTGCTGGGGCTGTGGGGCATGTGGCGCTACACCGCGCTCAGCGAATGGGCGACGCTGGGCTCCGTGCTGACCGTCTTCCACAGCCTGGGCGAGAGCCCGCTGGCGCCGCTGTGGCTGATGCTGGCCTATGTCGCCGGCGGCTACGTCATGTTCCCGCTGACCGTGATGATCGCCGCCACCGCCATCGTCATGGGGCCGTGGTGGGGCTTTCCCACCGCGATGGCCGGGGCGGTCGCCTCGGCGGTGGCGATGTTCTGGACCGGGCGAATGGCGGGGCGCGACCTGCTGGACCGCCATGGCGGGCCGCTGATCGCCCGCATCAACGAAAAGCTGGCCGACAGCGGCATCGCCGCGGTAGCCGGCGTGCGCGCCGTGCCGGTGGCGCCCTACACGGTGGTGAACCTCGCCGCCGGCGCGTCGAAGCTGCGCTTCGGCGACTATGTGATCGGCACCATGGTCGGTCTTGCGCCCGGCATCCTTGCCTTCAATCTGCTCGGGCACCAGCTTGAGCGCACCATCACCAACCCCGGGGCGGGCGACATCGCGCTGCTGGCGGGGATGGCGGCGGTGGCGATCGGGCTCGGCTGGGTGACCAGCCGCCTTCTCGGCCGTTCCGGCCGGAAACCTGCGGATGTGGGGCAAGACGACAGGGCAGACGAAAGGAATTTGGAACCGTGATCCGTTTCAGCCGTGACCGTGTCCAGCGCATCGCCGCCGCGTTGCGCGCCGCCCGCGCCCGCCGTCCCCGCCGTGCCGACCGCCGCAGCAACCCCATCCCGGACGGCATGGCCGCGCTCAGCGTCGCCACCTGGAACATTCACAGCTGCGTCGGGCTCGACGCCCGATTCGCCCCCGACCGCATCGCCCAGGTGATCCGCGACCTCGACGTCGACCTGATCGGCCTGCAGGAGGTCGGCTGGCACCATCGCGGCGAATCGGGGATGGACCAGTTCGCCTTCCTGGAGCGGCACACCGGGCTGACGGCCTATGCCGGCCCGACCAAGCACAGCGAGCGCGCCCATTACGGCAACTGCCTGCTGACCCGCCTGCCGGTGCGGTCGATGGAGACGATGGACCTGTCCGTCGGCAAGCGTGAGCCGCGCGGCGCCATCGACGCGGTGGTGGAGGTGCAGGGCCGCCCGGTGCGGGTGATCGTCGCCCATCTCGGCCTCGACCCTTGGGAAAGGGCCAAACAGGTTGGTGACATAGTGTCGCGGGTGGAAAGCCAGCCGGAGCTGCCCACCCTGTTCATGGGCGATCTGAACGAATGGACGCCCAGTTCCCCCCGGCTGCGCCAACTCGCCTCCTCCTTCGCCGACGTCGCCAATCCGCGCAGCTTCCACGCCCGCATGCCGACCCTGCGGCTCGACCGCATCTATGTGACGGGAGGCTTGCAAATCCCCGCTTTCGAGGTGGTTCGCACCATCCTCACCCGTCGGGCATCGGACCATCTGCCGGTCCGCGCGGTGCTCGCCGTCCCCTGAACGTCAACGGCTGTTCCTAAACGTCAGTATGACCAACGGAGTCGCGCTCCGAGGTCATAGCGGAATCGTTGCGGTTGATAATTTTTTGTGCAGTGCAATGTTCTTTTAACAACAGAGCTTTGCAAATGCGAAGAAGCTCTTGACCTATACGCCACCCCTGACGAAGGATATGGTTGGTAATACGATCAATACGCTGATCGAAGGTATAACCGACCCTGGCCGACCGGGGGCAGCCGTGACGTGAGGATCTGATTTGCTGTACCATCTGTACGACATGCAACACGCCGCCATGCGGCCGATGCGTTTCTGGGCCGAAGCTGCCCAGCACACCTTCCAGAACCCGCTGATGCCGTTGTCCTACACCAAGCTTGGCCGGGCGGTCGCCGCCGGGGCCGAGCTGGTGGAGCGGACGACCCGCCGCTTCGGCAAGCCGGCATTCGGTCTGGCGGAGACGGTGGTCGATGGGCAGACGGTGCCGGTTACCGAGCGTTTCGTCTGGCAGTCCCCCTTCTGCAAGCTGCTGAACTTCGCCAAGCCGGAAGGCACGCCGCGCCAGCCCAAGGTGCTGCTGGTCGCCCCGATGTCGGGGCACCACGCCACGCTGCTGCGCGGCACCGTGGAAGCGCTGATCCGCGACCATGACGTCTACATCACGGACTGGATCGACGTGCGGCTGGTGCCGATGGCGGCCGGGCGCTTCGACCTGGACGACTACATCGACACGGTGGCGGAGCTGATCCGCTTCCTGGGGCCGAACACCCACGTCATCGCGGTGTGCCAGCCGGCGGTGCCGGTGATGGCGGCGGTGTCGCTGATGGCGGCGGCGGACGAGCCGGTGCAGGCGCGCAGCATGACCCTGATGGGCGGCCCGATCGACCCGATGGCCAACCCGACGGTGCCGGTCAAGCTGGCGATGGAACGCCCGCTGAAGTGGTTCGAGCGCAGCGTCATCACCACGGTCCCGGTCTATTATCCGGGCGCCTTCCGCCGCGTCTATCCCGGCTTCATCCAGCTGTCGGGCTTCATGTCGATGAACCTCGACCGCCACATCAACGAGCATGTCGGCCTGTTCCGCCACCTCGTCCGCGGCGACGGCGATTCGGCCGAGCAGCACCGCCGCTTCTACGACGAATATCTGTCGGTGATGGACCTGTCGGCGGAATTCTACCTGCAGACCATCGAGACGGTGTTCCAGAAGCACGCCCTGCCCAACGGCACCATGATGTCGCGCGGCCGCAAGGTGGAGCCGGCGGCAGTTCGCAAGACCGCGGTGATGACGGTGGAAGGCGAGCTGGACGACATCTCCGCCCCCGGCCAGACCATCGCGGCGCAGCGCCTGTGCTCGTCGCTGCCGGACGGGATGCGCAAGACGCATTTCCAGAAGGGCGTCGGCCACTACGGCATCTTCAACGGCCGCCGCTGGCGCGAAGCGATCCTGCCGGAAATCCGCAGCTTCATCCAAAGCCACGACGGGGAGTGAGGGGCTGCGGTTTCTTGCGGAGCTAGACCCCCACCTAACCTCCCCCGCTCTCAGCGGACCTACGGTCCGCCTGCCGCGTCAGCACAAAGCAAAGCTTTGTGCGAGAGCTGGGCGGGGGAGGGACTGCCGCCACTCTCCCGCATCAGCACCAATCCCCTCCCCCGCCCAGCGGGGGAGGGTCAGGGTGGGGGTCTAACTTCCGGTGCCGAAAGCTCAATCCACCATCGACCGCGCCTCGGTGAAGGCATCCATATGCCCCAGCCCCGACGCGCCGCCGGCCTTCACCCGCATGCCGGCGGTGGCGACGTGGAACAGGTAGCCCAGCGCGAACAGCGCCACGAACAGCCCGAAGACCAGCGCGTTGTAATAGATCATCGTCACCAGGGCCAGCACCGCCAGCACCAGCGAGATCGCGGGGAACACCGGGTAGAAGGGCGCGCGGTACGGCCGCTCCAGCGCCGGTTCGGTGGTGCGCAGGCGGAACAGCGCCGCCATGCTCATGATGTACATGACGATGGCGCCGAACACCGACATGGTCACGATGTTGGCGGTCAGCGGCTGGCCGCCGATCTTGATCAGCTCGTCGGAATAGATGGCGGCGATGCCGATCACGCCGCCGGCCAGGATGGCCCAATGCGGGGTCTTGCGGGTCGGGTGCAGGCGGGCCAGCACCGGCGGCAGGAAGCCGGCGCGGGACAGCGCGAAGATCTGGCGCGAATAGCCCATGATGATGCCGTGGAAGGAGGCGATCAGCCCGAACAGGCCGATCCACACCAGCATGTGCAGCCAGCCGCTCGATTCACCGACCACCGCCTTCATCGCCTGCGGCAGCGGGTCGTTGATGTTCGACAGCGCGTTCCAGTCGCCGACGCCGCCGGCGAAGATCATGGTGCCGAAGGCCAGCACCACCAGCGTCAGGATACCGCAGATATAGGCGCGCGGCACGGTGCGCTTGGGATCCCTGGTCTCCTCCGCCGCCATCGCCGCGCCCTCGATCGCCAGGAAGAACCAGATGGCGAAGGGGATCGCGGCGAAGATGCCGCCGAAGGCGTCCATGCTGAAGCTCGGCGACCCGGCCCAGCCGTTGGCGGTGAAGTTGGCCCAGGAGAAACCGGGATAGACGACGCCCATGAACACCACCAGCTCGATGATCGCCAGGATGGTGACGAACAGCTCGAAGGTGGCGGCGATGGACACGCCGGCGATGTTCAGCCCCATGAAGACGATGTAGGCGCCGACCGCCGCCGTCTTCGGGTCCAGCCCCGGAAACTGCACGTTCAGATAGGCACCGATGGCGAGCGCGATGGCCGGCGGCGCGAAGACGAACTCGATCAGTGTGGCGAAGCCGGCGACGAAGCCGCCGGTCGGCCCGAAGGCGCGGTAGCTGTAGGCGAAGGGACCGCCGGCATGGGGAATGGCGGTGGTCAGCTCGGTGAAGCTGAAGATGAATGTGGTGTACATCGCCGCGATCAGGATCGTGGTGACGAGGAAGCCAAGCGTTCCCGCCGCCGCCCAGCCGTAGCTCCAGCCGAAATACTCGCCGGAGATGACCAGCCCCACGGCGATCCCCCACAGATGGAGCCCGCTCAGGCTCTTGCTCAATTCAGGCTTCGTGTTCCCAGACATGTTGCCTCCTGCCCCTGTTCAAAGGCTTTGAAAGTCACGGCATTGGTGCCGATGGCGGCGCTCTCTCAGGACCGGTCGGTGAGTTGTTTTTTCTCGTTGTCCGGACCGGCAAGGGACGGGGCGTCCTCCTTCAGGGCGACCCCCGTCAGCTTCAGCCGCGCCGCCTCGGTTGCGAGCCAGCACAGCTTGTCGGCGGCCGTCTGGATCGACAGGCCGTCGGCATGGATGTTGGAAATGCAGTTGCGTTCGGAATCGGCGCGGCCCGGCTTCGGGTCCCAGGTCAGATAGACCCCCAGCGACTCCGCGGCCGACAGGCCGGGCCGCTCGCCCACCAGCAGCGCCACCAGCCGGGCGCCCATGGCCGCCGCCACCTCGTCGCCCAGCGCCACCCGCGCCTGTTCGGCCAGCACCACCGGCCCGATGCGCAGAGACCCCAGCCGCGCGACGCAGGCATGGACCAGCGGCGCGGCATTGACCTGCACCGCAGCGGCCGACAGCCCGTCGGCGATCACGAACAGCAGGTCCCACTCCCCCGCCGGCAGCGCGGCGGCACTGGCCGGATCGAGCCGGCGGCCGAGATCGGGCCGGCGCAGATAGGTCGGCCGGTCGGAGGCCGCGCTGTGGACGCGGATGGTCTCCAGCGGCGACAGGTCGGCGGCCAGCCAGTCGAAATCGACGGCACTATGGACCGCGTCGCGGGCGCGGGCATGGGCGAGCTGGAACTCCAGCAGAGCCTTGGTCGGCAGGGCGTCGCCGCTGCGGCCGAGCGCGATGCGGGCGCGGGTGGCGCTGCGGAAGCGCGCCCATGGATCCTTGGGATTGTCGCTCATCAGGCCGCACTCCCCAGCAGGGCGGAGACGACCAGGCTCTGGTCGGGCCAGGGCGGCAGGCGGCGCTGCTCGTCGAGCCAGCCGGCCTTGTCCAGCCACGCTTCGAACTCCGGCGCCGGCGGGCGTTTCAGCAGATGCCGCAGCCCGAGCACGTCGTGGTACGACAGGCTCTGGTAATTCAGCATGACGTCGTCGGCGCCGGGCACCGCGATCAGGAAATTGACGCCCGCGGTCGCCAGCATCGTCATCAGGACGTCCATGTCGTCCTGGTCGGCCTCGGCATGGTTGGTGTAGCAGACGTCGCAGCCCATCGGCACGCCCAGCAGCTTGGCGCAGAAATGGTCTTCCAGCCCGGCCCGCGTGATCTGCTTGGCGTCGTAGAGATATTCGGGGCCGATGAAGCCGACCACCGTGTTGACCAGCAGCGGGTCGAAGGCGCGGGCGACGGCATAGGCGCGGGTTTCCACCGTCTGCTGGTCGACGCCGAAATGGGCGTCGGCCGACAGCGCCGATCCCTGCCCCGTCTCGAAATACATCACGTTGTCGCCGATGGTGCCGCGCTTCAGCGCCTTGGCCGCCTCCTGCGCCTCGGCCAGCAAGGACAGGCTGACGCCGAAGCCGCGGTTGGCCTTCTCGGTGCCGGCGATCGACTGGAACACCAGATCGACCGGCGCCCCGCGCTCCATCGCCTGCATCGTCGTGGTGACATGGGCCAGCACGCAGGACTGCACCGGAATATCGAAGCGGGTGCGCACGGCGTCCAGCATCTCCAAGAGCGCGATGCAGGCCGGCACATTGTCGGTCGCCGGGTTGATGCCGATCACCGCGTCGCCGATGCCGTAGAGCAGCCCGTCCAGCGTGGAGGCGGCGATGCCGGTCGGGTCGTCGGTCGGGTGGTTGGGCTGCAGCCGGCTCGACAGCCGCCCCGGCAGCCCGACCGTGGTGCGGAAACGGGTGACGACCGAGCATTTGGCGGCGACGCAGACCAGATCATGGTTCCGCATCAGCTTGGACACCGCCGCCACCATCTCCGGCGTCAGGCCGGGGGCGAGCGCCGTCAGCGCCGTGGTGTCGGCGTCATAGGACAGCAGCCAGTCGCGGAACTGCCCGACCGTCATGTGCGCCACCGGCCGGAAGGCCTCGGCGTCATGGCGGTCGATGATGAGGCGCGTCACCTCGTCGGTCTCATACGGGACCAGCGCCTCGGTCAGGAAGGTTTTCAGCGGCAGGTCGGCCAGCACCATGCGCGCCGCCACCCGCCGTTCGTCGCTGTCGGCGGCGATGCCCGCCAGCTCGTCCCCCGACCGCCGCGGCGAGGCGCAGGCCATCACCGCCTTCAGATCGTCGAAACGGTGGCGCTGCCGCCCCAGATCGCAATGGTACCCAGCCATGCCGGCCTCCCGCCCGTCTCATCACGGAAGGCAGAGTGGCACGGCGGACGCGGCGGGCAGTTGACCGTAGAACACAAAATGCGGGTCAGCCGCTTACCCTGCCCAGGATCCCCTCTCCCCCCCGGGGAGAGGGTTAGGGTGAGGGGGTCGCGTGGCGAGGATCTTCAAGAATCGCGCACTCTCCGCTCCCAGTTAATCGACGCAATGCATCCCCCTCACCCCGACCCTCTCCCCGGGGGGGAGAGGGGGATATGGGCGGGAGGAGTAACTGAAATGGAGGCGCCCCAGCCCAAGCGTGACCGTAAGCCGCGCAATCGGCTAGGCGGCCGAACCCAGAGCCCGGCCGTGCCGTTCCCTATCGCACCGCAGCGCGCCGCCCGTCACCGGACGCCGCGCGCCACAAGTAAGGAGACCGTCATGCTGACGCTGTTGCGCACCGCCGTCCTGGTCCTGCCGCTGGTCGCCGTGGCCGCCTGCCACAAGGACGGTCCGGCCGAGCGGGCCGGCGAGTCCATCGACAACGCCGGCCAGAGCGTCAAGGACGCCATCGACCCACCGGGTCCGGCGGAAAAGGCCGGCCGCGCCATCGACCGGGCGGTGAACTGACTCCCACCCCCGCTCAGCGAGCCGCGAAGTCCAGCCCGTCCGGCTGGACGCCCGACACCTCCAGCAGCAGTTTGCTGAGAATGGCGTCGGCGAAGGCGTCGAAGTCGCGGGCCGGCACCAGGAAGGCGCCGGGGCCGCCGATGACATGGTCGCGGTAATAGCCCTCCAGGTCGTTCGGCGCCGCGCCGCCCCAGGGGTTGGGCCGGTCGTTCAGGATCGGCAGCCCATTGATGGTGATGCCGCGGGCGACCGCGGCGTCGCGCGCCTCCTCCACCGGGCGGCCGCGGTTGTTCTCGCCGTCCCCGGAAATGTCGATGACCCGCCGCATGCCCTCGAACCCGTTGTTGTCGAACAGCGGAACGACGAAGTCGATGGCGGCGCTGATCGAGGTCCATTGCTCCGTCGTCATCGGCGCCTCCGCCACCATCGCCGCGAAGCGCTCGACGCTGGCCGGATCGCTCAGCTCGGTCCAGGCGACGACGATGTGCTGATAGCTTTCGCCCGACCATTCCACATAGGTGGCGCCGATCCGGCCGAAGGGGCCGCCGCGGATCGCCGCCTGCACCTTCGGGTTCAGCAGGGCCTGGACATAGCCGTTGCGCTGCAGCTTCGCCTCGTCCGGGTCGACGCTGCCGGACACGTCCACCGCCAGGACCAGTTCCAGGTCCACCGGCGTCTGCGCCGCGGCGGGAACCGCGGATAAGCACAAGCATAAAGGAGCGACGACAAGCAGGGAGGCGAGGAGGCAGGCACGGCTATGGGCCAAGAGACGGTATGCACGCATACGCACCCTCCTTCTCGCCACCGGTGTCCGGCCTGTCGCGCCGGACAAAGAGTCGCGCCGGACGAAGGATTGAGGATTGGTGTGCGAACGTTTCCTGTCCATGCCCCGCCGGGCTATTCCGGCAGTCGCGATTGGGCAGGGCGGGGTACTCCACGCCGCCCACCGGACTTGCGGGCCGGCGGCAACCCGCGGCGGTTCGGAGCTTCGCCCCGATAGGGAGGTGACAAACCGCCGATTGCCTGCATAGCTTACGCCTTAAGGGGTAGTCCGCAAGGCGACGCCTTCCCGTCCCTCCCCGTCCCCATCCATGTTCCGAGCAGCCATAGACGTGCCTTCCGCCCGCTCGCTCCCCTGCCATACCGCCGCACCGGTTCCGTCCCGATGGGCTGGCCGGCTGTCATGGTTGGCCGGCGCGGCGCTGGCGGCCGGCTGGACCGTCATGGCGGCGGCCCAGACCCTGCCCCCTCCGCTGCAGTCCGCCGGGCTGACCGTACCCGCTCCGCCCAAGCCGCAAGCCCCGGCCGGGCAGACTCCGGCTGGGCAGAAACCGGTTGGACAGACTCCGGCTGGGCGCCCCGCCGACGTTCCCGGCACCTGCGCCGATCACGAACCGGCGGGCCAGGCCGTCCTCGATGCCCTGTCCGGCGGGGACGAGGCATTCGCCGAACTGGCCCGCCGGTCGCCGGCGGACGCCTTCCGCTGTTCCAGCCTGTTCCCCGGCGAGGCGGCGCTGGCCGCGCTGCGCGGGGCGGCGACGCTGGCGCCCTTCGACGCGGTCGGAGCCGCGGACCAATTAATCGGCCGTCCCGGCGGCGCGGAGATCGTCGCCCTCGCGCTGGACCCCGGGCTGCTGTCGCGGGCGCTCGACACCGGGCTGCCCTTCTACGAAACGCGGCACGAACTGCGCAAACGCCTGGGCAAGCCCGAGCTGCGGGCGCTGGAGATCCAGGCGGCGAAGGCGCTGGCCGCCTCGCTCGCGCGCGATCCGGCCGCGATGGCGCCGAAGATCGGCGCGCTGCTCGACGACATGGTGGACGATCCGCCGGCCGACCGCTTCCACATCGCCATGGCGCTGTCGGCGGAGGATCTGTTCGGGCTGATCGCGCGGATCGGGCCGCAGCTCTACACCTCCTCGCTCGACGGGCTGGTCAACATCCTGCAAATCCAGCTCAAGCAGGAGCGGCGGAGCCTTCTCGACCTCGCGCGCGGCGAACGGACACGGCCGCTGTGGGCCGACTTCTTCGTGGCGACGGTCGGCGGCGGCCGGGCGGCCAGCCTGTTCGGCGCCAATCCCGCCACCGCGCGAGACCTGATGCGCGAGAGCCTGCGGGCTCTGCTGCCGGCCCGGGACGCGCCGGTGCCCGGAGCCGACGCCGCCATGGTGATCGGTGCGCTGGCCGACGCCATGGACCTGGACAACCGCGCCGTCCGCGCCGCCCTGGAGGACGAGCTGGCGGTCTGGTACCGCGGGACCGGCGAAACGCCGGCCCGGACCATGGCCGGACTTGCCGGCAGCCTGCATGCGACGCGCCTGTCGGGGCGCCCGGCCACCCCGGCTTTCGAGGCCGAACGGTTCCTCCAGCGCCATCCGCCGGCCGCCCTGCCCGTCCTGACCGGGCAGCGCCTGTTCCGCAACGGCATCAACGTCCAGCGGATGACCTTCTACGACGACCCCGACGGGCGGGCCTCCTTCCGCGGCTTCCTGCGGCAGCACCGTGCCCAGGGCTGGGCGCTCCACAGCCAGTCCGGCTTCACCGTCGCCGTCAGCCCGGACCGCCACGGGCGCCGGATCGTCATCGTCGCCGACGAGCCCGGCGCCAGCGACGCCGGCCGTGCCGCCGCCTGGGACTGGATGGCGCGCGAAGGACTGACCCCGTCCATCGTCATCCATCGCGGCCACAGCTATCACGAGGACTCCACCATGACGGAGATCGCGCCGGCCACGGCGCTGGTCTTCTGGGGGTCCTGCGGCGGGCACACACGGTTGCGCGCCACGCTGGAACGCGCGCCCGACGCGCTGGTGCTGGCGACGCAGAACATCGGCGTGTCGACTGTCAACGAAGCCCTGCTGGGCATCATCGAAAACCGGCTGCTGGCGGACGGCGTCATCGACTGGAACGGGGTGTGGCGCGAGGCGCAGCGCCGCATCCGCGACCGCCGCTTCGCCTCCTACAAGCGGCCGGACCAGGATTCGGCGAACCTCGCCTTCCGGGCTTGGCAGGTGCGGGCGGCGGCGCCCTGAGCAGGACCGGCAGCCGGAACGTTCGGCCCGGCCCGCCTCGCCGCCGAGCATGGCTGTGTTTCGCCGGAGCCGCTTGCGGCGGAGCCGGACGCGTGCTGCTGTGGTGTGGCCGATTGTTGCCCACCCCCGGTATCCCCGTTCTTGAGGCTCCCAAATCATGATGTGGCAGACCCTCGCCTTCTTCTTCGCCACCGCCTTCGTGATCTCGGCGACGCCGGGGCCGAACATGCTGCTGGCGATGAGCCTCGGCCTGCGCTTCGGCGCCCGCCGTGCCGCATGGGGCGGCGCCGGCATGTGCGCCGCGCTGGCGGTGATGGCGGCGCTGTCGGCCTTCGGGCTGGGCGCCCTGCTCTCCACCTCCGTCCTGGCCTTCGAGATCGTGCGCTGGGCCGGCGTCGCCTATTTGACCTGGCTCGGCATCGCCGCGTGGATGGCGCCGGTCGAGCAGCCCGGCGAGCGTGACGCCGCCGCAGCCGCTTCGGGGGAAGGCACGCCCGTCCGCCTGTTCCTGCGCGGCGCGCTGGTCGCCTTCAGCAATCCGAAGGCGCTGGTGTTCATGGGCGCCCTGTTCCCGCAGTTCATCGACGCCGCCGCGCCGCTGGCGCCGCAGCTGATGGCGCTGGTCGCCACCATGGTGGTGATCGAGTTCGGCTGGATCATGGCCTATGCCACCGGCGGCGACCGGCTGGCGGCGAAGCTGACCACCGTGTCGGCGGCCAAGTCGCTGAACCGTCTGACCGGCGGCCTGATGATCGGCGCCGGCGGCCTGCTGGCGCTCGCCCGCCGGGTCTGAGAGTCTGCAGGATTCTTCGCGCGGTTATCGGTCGTCATCCGCGCGAAGGCGGGGAACCAGGAAGCTCTGCACCTAAGCCACTGAAAAAGCTGGATTTCTGCCTTCGCGGGAATGACGGCCGAGAATGATCTATGATAGGGCTCAAAGTCTGCAGACTCTGATTCACCCCTGTCCTCGCGCTCAAAGAAAAAGGGCCGCGCAATCGCGCGGCCCTATAGTTTAGGGAGGAAACGCCCCGAGAATGGGCAAGGCCAAGATATGCTGCGGCGCACACGAACTGGTATTACCAATGCTGAATGGTAGCCATGCGCCGCAGGAATGGGCCCATGCAGCAATATGCATTCTCAGCAATAGAGCGCGTCCCCGGTTACAAAAATTTCATGGAACCGCCGCGCCGCGGTCATCGCCCGCACCACTAATGCTTCGGTTCGTCGCCTCTGCCGAAAGGCTTAGCCCTTGTAGATGCGGCGGTGCGAAACATGCGGCCGAGGAACGGTGCGATGGCGATCCCAGTCCTGCGCAGCCTGACGCTGAAGCAGGCGATTCACGCGGTTCTCGCCGCCTTCGTCATCGGTCTGACCATCACCGCGGCCGAATTCGCCTGGACCGCAACCCGTGAGCGGACCATGGCCCTGGCCCAGGTGGCGGACGCCGTCGCCCTGGTCGAGGGGCCGGCCGCCAGCGCCGCCTGGCTGATCGACGGGGAACTGGCCGGACAGGTGCTGCAGGGCATGGTCCGCGCCAACGCCGCCTGGGCCGAGATCCGGCTGGGCGACGGCACCCTGCTCGCCCGCCGCGAACGCCCAGCCGGACCGGCAAGCCTGCTGGAGCGCGCGGCGACGGCGCTGCTGTTCATCGACCGGCCGGTGGTGACCCATGACCTGACCACCCCGGCGAGCGCGCCGAAGTTTGCGGACAGTCCCCGCATCGGCACGCTGATCGTCGGCATCGACACCGGGCGGGCGGCGTCCGGCTTTCTCGCCTATGTCTCGGCGGCGCTGGTGGCGGGAACCCTGCGCAACCTGCTGATCGGGCTGGCGATGGCGGCGGTGTTCCACCGGCTGCTGACCCGGCCGCTGCTGCAGATCGGCCGCGCGGTGGCGCGGATCGACCCGGCAAAGCCCTATGGCCAGCCGCTGGCTGTGCCGCGCGGCCATGCCGACGACGAGCTTGGCTTCGTCATCGCCCGCTTCAACCACACCCTGACCCTGCTGGAGCGCGAGCATGACGAGTTGCGGCGGCTGGCGACGCGCTGTCCGCTGACCGGGCTGGCGAACCGGGCGCTGCTGCTCGACCGGCTGGACCACGCCATCGAACTGGCGAACCGCGCGCGGGAACCGGATGCCGGCCGGCTGGCGGTGCTGTATGTCGACCTCGACCGCTTCAAGCGGGTCAACGACAGCCTTGGGCACGGCGTCGGCGACCTGCTGCTCTGCCGGGTGGCGGAGCGGCTGGGCGCCAGCGTGCGCCGCTGCGACACCGTCGGCCGGCTGGGCGGCGACGAGTTCCTGGTGGTGCTGGAGCGCGTCGCCGACCGCGACGAGGCGGCGATGGTGGCGCAACGGCTGCTCGACGGCCTGTCCTCCCTGCGCGAGGTGGGGGAGCATCGCGTTCACCTCACCGCCAGCATCGGCATCGCCGTCCATCCCCTGCCGGGCAACGGCGAATCGCCCGACAGCACCGGCCTGATGCGGATGGCCGATTCGGCGATGCAGGCGGCCAAGACGGCAGGCGGCGACCGCTTCGTCTTCTACACCCGCGACATGACCGAC
>PJUA01000301.1_pt1 | contig 34600 bp, 32 predicted proteins | sample 1512151 | NCBI WGS metagenome assembly PJUA01 (sample SAMN08177678, study PRJNA422409) | Soil metagenome, whole genome shotgun sequencing project. | isolation source: Soil enriched on filter paper: beechwood xylan treatment | place: USA: Madison | collected 2015-01-15
ATGGTGCTTCTCGGTCTCATTGACAGGCATGATTTAACCCGGATTCCCTGGCTGGGAACGTTGTTTAAATCCTGAATCAGCCGTTTGAGCACCTCAGCCTCTTTTTTTGCGATGGATATCGATAAAAAGCTTTCCTCTGTGATCAATTGTACACAGGAAAACCTCCTTGAAGTCATGAGCGCCTTGCTCCTGTATTGCATTTTTTAGCCAAAAACGCGTTTTTTCAATTTTGCTCAAATTTTCATCCTGTACCTTGCCGTCCATAATAAGGGGAATAGGCAAAATCTCATAACGAAAGCCTGGCGGAATCAGCTTGCTGCTTGCAGCATCTTCCTTGCCCCTTTCAGCGCTGCCAGACGAGCTCAACCTGTTGTTTTCGCCGCTCTCCCCGGAATCGGAATCCTCATCCTGCGCCTTCGGAATAACGGAAAGCTTGCCGCTCGTTTCCAGAATGGCAAATTCGACGTCGGCAATGGATGTGATTTTATTCTCCCTGAGCTGCAGCAGCAAATCGTCGAGATTGTACCGTTGCTTGCGCATAACATCGCGGTTAATTTTCCCTTTATCCACAATTACGCTGGGTGTTCCGTCAAACAGCAGCCTTATCTTCCGGTTGCTCATGGACAAAAATGCCGTACCGACCTGTATGGCAAGCAGAACAAGCATAGGAACTATGCCATCCCACATCGAACGATCTGTATCTTCAATAACAATAACCGCAATTTCGGCAACCATAACCGAAATAACAAGGTCAAGCACAGACAACTTGCCAATTTCTCTTTTACCCATCATCCGCATGATCAGAAATACAACAAAATAGATGGCGATCGTCCGAATCAGCAGATTCCATGTTTCCAAAATACAGCGCCTCCTCCATCATCGCAGGCTGATCACGTTACTCTGCTGCACAGGCTCAGCCATGTAAGGCTATTCTCACCCCCCATCACTTGGCTCATGCAGATGAACTAACGCGAATTTCTGGCAGGACGTGTACTATTTGGACCAGCAATGCCATAAGTTGTACTACTAAGAGGCAGAACTGAAAACCGGGCTTTTTGAAGCGCAATGATTGAGATCGTACAAAAATGGTGTTCCAAGAATAGGAGGATGAGCATGAGTTCCGTCAAAACAAATCCAAAATCCCCTGTCATCGGCTATCCGCTGCTTGCGGGAATTGCATTTGCGTTGATCTGGCTTGCTGTCGGAGCTTTGGCGCTTTCGCTGCTGCTGCATTTTACGTCAATGAAGGAAAGCGAGCTAAGCTCGTATGCGCTTATCGTACATGGCGTCTGCTCTCTTGCGGGCGGACTGGCAGCGGGCAAACGATCGGAGAAAAAAGGCTGGTACAACGGGGGCATGCTGGGACTGCTGTACGGCATCGTTGTCATCATCGTCAGCTTTCTTGCCGCCAACGGCGGATTTTCGTGGGATAGCCTCATTATGCTGGGCACAGCGCTGCTGACCGGCTCGCTGGGAGGAATGGTTGGCGTTAATATGCGCCGCTGAAGGGTAACACAGTTACATAAGCTCCTATATCCAATTAACAAAAAACAGAAGCCTTCCCCGGCTATACGGCTTGTATGCGAGTGAATGCGCATGGCCGTTGCAGGGGAAGGCTTCCGTATGTATTTTGCAAATGGTTTCTTTGTTACTCGGACGCCGCAGTTGGAGCGGAGCTTACGATCGTGTTGACTGCGCTGCGCTCAAACGTCATTTTGGTTGTGTCGTTTACGCGGATGACGACGGTATCGTCTGTCAGCTCCACGACAGTACCGTGCAGACCGCCGATTGTCGTAATTTTATCGCCTTTTTTGATTTGATTAAGCATGGAAGTACGCTGCTTTTGCTTTTTCTGCTGGGGACGAATTAAGAAGAAATAGAATACGGCGAACATAAGAAGGAACGGCCATACCATATTAAAGATGCCCATCGGCTCTCCCGCAGCTGGTGTAGCTATAAAATTTGTCATATCTTTCACCCCTTTCAAAATCCTTTATCATTATTATGCAGTCCGTACGACTCGAAAAAGGAGTCCCGGAAGTCAAGCAGCCGGTCATCCATAATCGCTTGACGCACATCTCGCATAAGCTGAAGCAAAAAGTGCAAATTATGATACGTAGTCAGTCTGATACCAAACGTCTCGTCCGCCTTCAGAAGATGGCGAATGTAGGCTCTGGAATAATTGCTGCATGTGTAGCATGTGCAATTAGGGTCCAACGGGCCAAAATCCTCGGCATATTTGGCGTTGCGAATAACCAGCCTGCCTTGGCTTGTCATGGTTGTCCCATTCCGGGCAATCCGGGTCGGCAATACGCAGTCAAACATGTCAACGCCGCGGATTGCGCCTTCCACGAGCGCATCCGGCGAACCAACGCCCATCAGATAACGCGGCTTGGTTGCTGGCAGCTCAGGCACTGTATAATCCAACACCTCGTACATGAGATGTTTAGGCTCTCCTACGCTCAGTCCACCAATAGCATACCCCGGGAAATCCATGGAAGTCAAATCCTTTGCGCTCTGAATGCGCAGGTCTTTATGCATGCCGCCTTGTACGATTGCAAACAGGGCTTGATCATGCGGTCTGGCATGAGATTTCAGGCAGCGCTCCGCCCAACGGCTGGTGCGCTCTGTGGATTGTTTGACGTATTGATACTCCGCAGGATAAGGTGGACATTCGTCAAACGCCATCATAATATCGGAGCCAAGCGCGTTCTGGATTTCCATCGCCACCTCTGGAGACAGAAACAGCTTGTCGCCATTGAGATGGGAGCGGAAATTGACGCCTTCCTCCGTAATTTTGCGCATTTCGCTAAGGCTGAATACCTGGAAGCCGCCGCTATCCGTCAAGATTGGCCGATCCCAGTTCATAAAGGAATGAAGGCCGCCCGCTCTTTTGACAATATCGTGACCAGGACGCAGAAACAGATGATACGTATTGCTCAAAATAATATGGGCGTCCATCGCCTTTAATTCTTCCGGGCTCATCGTTTTGACGGTTGCCTGTGTACCCACCGGCATAAAAGCGGGAGTTTCGATAACGCCATGCGGCGTATGCACGCGTCCCAGACGCGCTCCCGATTGCTTGCATTGCTTGATCAATTCATATTTAACTGCCACTTTTCACGCTTCCTATTCCTATATAAGTTTAACTAAAAAGATGTTGGCAGAGTCCGCCGTGTGAAAGTTCTTCCGATCGCTCTTGTTCCCAGATTCCTTTTAATAAAAGGATCAATGGTTGTAATCCGGGAACAAAGGCGAACGCTTAAAACGTTCTGGAAGAACGTTGCTTCGTAAGCATTTGCTAATCTCCAGAATCTTTCACACTCTGTCTTTCTGCCGTTTTTTAGTTGAACTTATTTATTTTTATTTTAATAAATAAACATGGCGTCGCCAAAGCTGAAGAAGCGGTATTGCCTTTGAATCGCTTCGCTATAGGCCTTCATGACGGTATCGCGGCCGGCTAGGGCGCTGACAAGCATAACCAGCGTTGACTTCGGCAAATGAAAATTGGTTACTAGCGCGTTAACCAGCTTGAATACATACCCGGGGTATATAAAAATAGAAGTCCAGCCGCTGCATGCTTCAAGCGGCGTATCCGGAAATCGTGAAGCTACGGTTTCCAGCGTACGCGCGGATGTCGTGCCTACGGCAACGATTCTCCGTCCTTCCCTTCTCGCGGCCTCCAGGATAGCGGCATTTTCTTGATCCAGCTCATAATATTCTGCATGCATCTCATGCTCCTCCACCGTTTCGGCGGACATGGGACGAAAGGTTCCCAATCCCACATGAAGCGTCACATACGCCAATTGAATGCCGCGTTTTTGCAAATTGTCCAGAAATGCTTCCGTAAAATGCAGTCCGGCCGTCGGCGCGGCAGCCGAGCCCTCGTGACGGGAATAAACCGTTTGATAACGCTCGCGCTCTGCCAGTGTTTCCTTAATATAAGGAGGCAGCGGCATTTCGCCCAATCGATCAAGCAATTCCTGAAAAATGCCCTCATACCTGAATAAAATATGCCGGCTTCCCATATCGCCTTCCGCTATAATTTCGGCTTCCATCAGCGGTTTGCCGCTTCCATCATCGCCAAAATGAATTACCGTTCCCGTTTTCAGCCGTTTCGCGGGTTTCGCCAGCGCTTCCCAGGTATCGCCTTCAAGCCGTTTAAGCAGCAATAGCTCCACCTTTGCTCCCGTATCGCTTTTGACGCCCATCAAACGCGCGGGAATAACTCTTGTATTGTTAAGAACGAGCACATCGCCCTCTTGCAGCAGCTCCGCCAAATCCGTAAAGCCGCCATGGCTGATTTCTCCGCTTGCCCGGTTTAGAGAAAGCAAACGGGAGGAAGTACGATCCGCGAGAGGCGTTTGAGCGATCAATTCCTCCGGCAGTTCAAAGTCAAACCAATCTACATTCATCGCAGGTTACCATTCCTTATTCCTTAGCAATCGTTATGCCTTTATAGTAGTATTGCAAAATATATTGATAGTCATACCCTTGCTGTGCCAGGCTGTAAGCTCCGAATTGGGACATGCCTACGCCGTGGCCGAAGCCTTGACCGGAAAAAGCAAAGCCTGGAGCGGTTGTTGCGGCGCGAACATTTCCTTTGCCGTCTCCGGCATACACATATTCGCCATTATAGGCCGTTGCCCTGCCGTCGCTGCCCATAACATACAGCGGCGCGCTTCCGGTGCGGGTATCGGTCTGCCCCCCCGCTCCCAAAACCGTCATTTTGCCGGTTTCCTCAATCTCGAACTTGGTGCTTGGCAGCGAGCCGCCAACTCCAAGCACGGAGCGCAATCCATCCGGCGAGCTTACAGCAACGGCTTTGCCGTTAACGATTATTTCCGTGACCCTGCCGGAAGGGCCGCGTTTGCTCACGGCAATGGACGTGACCGGACCGTTAATCTTTTCGCTGACGCGCGCGTTGATAGCCGTAGCCATTTCTTCTCCTGTAAAAGGACCGCGCTCCCAGTTCATAGGATTGGATTCAATTACGGAGTCAAGCTCCACTACCGTTTGTCCTTTGCCGATTCCGGCAACAACGGGCACAGTATCCTGAATGATGGGGTGTCTCCGTACATTGATGCCGTCCGCCGTTGTTTCAAGAATACGGGCCCCCGCTTCATTTTTTCTTCCCGTATCTTTAACGAGGTCCCCGCGAATATAACCCGTTTCGCCGCTGTCCAGCACAACGCGATGCCATTTAAGCAAGGCTGCTTCGGAAATCTGGTCGGGACTGGCTGCGGGCTGCAAATATGGGACTGTATTGCCCCAAGCTTCAGATGCGTCCGCCGTCATGCCGCCGCCGCTGGAGGAATAAATAGCCTCAATTACTTTGCCGTCATACAAGGCTACCTCGCCCTTTGTAGCGTCCACCGCTGCCGTCGACGTTGGCTGCTCCGCCGTTACCCCATAATAAGCCTGGCTTAATGTGGTGTCTACGACATGCGCAATCTGGAAGCCCAAGCCTTTGTTCAGCACAAAAGAACGTGCCGCCACCGCTTGGGCCTTCAACGCCTCGGCAGGCCAGGATGGATACATTTCTATAGCGACAACGGAATACAGATAGTGCTCAAAAGGCAGCTCGTTAACAACTGCCAGCTTGCCATTTACAGCGCTTAGTTCAAAGGAGCCGCGATAAGTGCGGCCGCTTCGCTCCGCAAGCTTGATTGGCTGCTGGCCCGCCGGCTCGATCCACAGCTTCATATCGCCAGCCGGAAACTGGTACAGCTCATGGGGAGCAGCTGCCGTCTGGCTGGCGGAGTGGTCGCTGCGGAGCAAAAGATAGGCTGAATTGGCTTCAACCGCTTTGAGTCCCGCTCCGCCCGGTGCTTTAAGCGCAGCCGAGTGAATAGTTTTCAAAGCATCCGCAGATGCCGCGGCTCCGACCATAACGGAATACAAGGCTCCGCCTTTTCCTTCGCGCACCGCTACCCAGGCGTCAACCCCGGCGTTGCCAAAGCCGACAGCCGCAGCTTGCGCAGCGGCTTTATTGGCGTAGGCCGGCGTCTCAAGGTGAAAGGGGCCTTGCAGCTCGCTCTTGTAGCCTCCGGTAAGCGGGGCAAGCTTGGCGTCAGCGCTCCAGCGGGTAAGGCCTGCCTGAGCTTCGGCTGCCGTTGGATAAGCGCCTTCCAGCACTTGATACTGAATCGCTCCCCCTTTGGACAGGGAGGTCAGATAGGCCGTGCGGCTTGCCGTCTGCAAATACTTGTAGAGGGACAAAGCGCTGTTGAAATTAGCGGTTTCCAGCACCTTGACCTTGAAATCATCCAGCGCCAGGCTGACATTGGCCGATGCAGGCGCTGTCATCCACGGAACAGAAGCGCCGGCCCCGACTGCTGTTCCAATCGTCATGCCGCCGGGAGACGAAAAGGTTGCTTCGGGCGTTGTGGAGGTGTATTTTCCCGGCAGCTGAAGAAACAGGGCTACGCGGATATTGTCAAGCGTCGGTACGGCAGCCCTTGCCGGAGCGGCAGCCATTACGGTTGTAAAAAGCAGGAAAATAGCTGTTGCCAGCAGCAATCTTCTGACAGGATAAGTTCGGTTCACGATTGTTCTCCTTTCGCGTGCAGGACTGTGCAATCAATTCCGTCCAGGTATGGGATAACCCAGATGGCGGTAAGCATTGTCCGTTGGTATCCGTCCTCTCGGCGTCCGTTGAAGAAAGCCGATTTGCATCAGATAAGGCTCGTAAACATCCTCGATGGTTTGGCTCTCCTCGCCGATGGACGCCGCAATTGTATCCAGTCCGACGGGACGGCCCGCAAAGGTTGTCATCATGGCTTGCAGCATTTTCACATCAATATGGTCCAGCCCCATAGGGTCGACCTGAAGCAGCTCCAGGGCGGAGCGTGCTATGGAGTGGGTAATAATGCCATCTCCCCGTACCTGGGCAAAATCGCGCACCCGTTTAAGCAGCCTGTTGGCGATTCGCGGCGTGCCCCGGGAACGCATCGCGATTTCCACGGAAGCTTCGCCTGCAATTTCCACATTGAAAATTTCCGCCGCCCTGCCAACGATAAAGGCAAGCTCGTCTATATTGTAAAACTCAAGACGGCTAACAACCCCGAAGCGATCCCGAAGCGGTGCCGACAGCAAGCCTGCTCTCGTCGTTGCCCCGATCAAGGTGAAAGGCGGCAAATCCAGACGGACGGATCGGGCGCTTGGCCCCTTCCCGATCATAATATCCAACGCAAAATCCTCCATCGCGGGATACAGCACCTCCTCCACGGAACGGTGCAGACGGTGGATTTCGTCAATAAACAAAACATCGCCTTGCTGCAAATTGGTCAACAGCGCCGCTAAATCGCCTGGTCTTTCGATCGCGGGTCCCGAAGTCGTACGCAGACTGACGCCAAGCTCATTGGCAATAATATTGGACAGCGTTGTTTTGCCCAGACCCGGCGGCCCGTACAGCAGCACATGATCCAGCGCTTCCTTGCGCTGTTTGGCCGCTTCGATATAAATTTTCAGATTTTCCTTCGCTTTGCCCTGGCCGATATATTCAGCCAGATAACGCGGACGGAGACTCAGCTCCACCGCCTGCTCTTCCATCATCAGGTTAGCGGAAATGATTCGCTCATCCATTCAAGGCCACTCTCCCCTCCGTCATTACCCTTTAAACAGCTCCTGAAGCGCGCGCTTCATCAGGCTATCCACGGTCTCCTCAGGCGTCACGCTATTCTTGAGGCCGCTCCATGCTTTATCCAGCTCCGCCGACGTATAACCAAGCGAAGCAAGCGCTTCGCGCGCTTCCTCCCATGCCGTGCCCGCCCCTTGTCCGCCTGCGGCAGCTGCTCCGGCAGGATCGGACAACGATGCCGCCGTTAAGCCAAAAGCATCGGCGGCAAGCCCCAGCTTGTCCTTCAGGTCAAGCACCATGCGCTGCGCCGTTTTTTTGCCGATGCCGGGCAGCTTGGTCAAAAAGGTCAGGTTTTCGGTCTGTATAGCCGCCGCGATGGCGTCCGGCTTGCCCGCCGACAATACGCCAAGCGCCACGCGGGGTCCGATGCCCGAAACGTCCAGCAGCTTGCGGAACAACGTCTGCTGCTCCCTTGATTCAAAGCCAAAAAGCAGGATAGCGTCTTCTCTCACGTGATGGTGGATGTAGACGGTAACCGGCCCTTCCTTGCCCGCAAAAACATAAGGGCTGGGCATAAAGACCCGATATCCGACATCCCGGACGTTCAAAACCAGATATTCGCTTTCGATATGTACAACCGGCCCGGTAAGAAAATCGATCATATGCGGGTCACCTCATTAATTTTATTGCTTAATCCGACAGAATGGGCATGGCAAATCGCTACCGCAAGCGCATCCGCAACATCATCCGGCTTCGGGATCGCGGAGAGCTTGAGAAACATTTTGACCATCTCCTGAACCTGGCGCTTCTCCGCCTTGCCGTATCCCACAACGGCCTGCTTGACCTGCAGCGGCGTATATTCCGCCACGGGAAGCCCTCTTTGGGCCGCCGCCAAAATAATAACGCCTCTAGCCTGTCCCACGGCAAACGCAGTGGTTACATTCCGATTGAAAAACAGCTTTTCAACCGCAACGGAATCCGGCTTATAGCGGTCCATGAGCGCGCAAGCGGAATCATATATTTGCTGAAGCCGCTGCTCCGGCGGCGTCTTGGCCTCGGTCTGAATGGCGCCGTATTGAACCGGCGTCAATTTGTGTCCTTCCTTGTCGATAAATCCAAAACCCGCAATGGCAATGCCCGGGTCAATTCCCAAAACGCGCACAATTCCAACTCCCGTCTTGGCTTCGGGCTTGTCCGAAAGCCTTCGGCTTTAATGCCTATCCTCCATTATAGCAAAACTTGCTCCAAATGAGAACGAACGTTTGTCCTTAATTATCGGACGGCAAAAAACCGCCCGCCTAAGCCGCTTCCCTTTTTTGGCATTCAGCCAATGATTCGGGAGCAGCCTGGCACGGGCGGCTGTTGGTGCTTAATGCCATGCACGAGTGGCGCAAGATGCGCAAGGCATTAATGAATCCGGTAATTAAGTGAGGCGCTTAATAAGCCTGAGGCCTCTGATCGCTAGATCCGTCATCAATCGCATAATCGCTGAACGTTGACAAGACGCTGTTGTATTCCTCTATGTCGCAAACCCGAATACCGCGGGACAGCTGTTCGAATTGTCCGGCGGGCAAGCTGCTCTCCAGATACCCGATATCCAACTGGAAAAAGGTTCGCATAACCTTATCGTCCTTCGGCTCTCCGTCGTACAGGGAAAAATGCCCGCTCCGGTCGATGCCGAAATAAGCGTGGCTTTTGCAATGCGGCGAAAGATCATTGACGCGCCGCTCCAGCCTGACCGAAATGCCGTTGGGCTCCATGCTGGCCGTCCATCCCGGATGAAGGGAGAGCAGCGAAGCAATCTCATCGGGATTCAGTGAACCTAGCGATTCCGTTTCTTCGCCGCACACATACACGATATGCAGGACAACCTCTGCCCGCTCTCCGTTTTGCTTCAGCTCCTGCAGCTTTCTGCTGACGGAATGAGGCTTTTGAACTTCTGGGGACACTGTGGCTATGCCGTTCACTATCGCGTTATCGGCGTTGTCCCCTTTCGCCAATAGAGCGCTGCTCCCCGGCGCTGCTGCGTCTGCTTTGTCTGCTGATGCATTACCGATGACGGTCACTGTGGCAGTGCCTTCCCCGGACGCAGCAAAAACGACGCCGCCCGCAAGCGGCAGCGCCGTCAGCCATGCGGCAGACGCCGCAGCAATTACCCATAGAGCCGCCGGAGACATTCTGGCAGCCAATCCTCCGAGACTCCATAACGGTCTTCGGCCTCGCCTCAATCTTTTTTTCAATTGCCTCCATGGATGGAAGGTCATCATGGGGAAAGCCCCCTCTATTGCTTTTTGACATAGTTTGCGCCCGGAATTAAAAATTATGCAGAGCAAGCAATCATTGCGTGTACTGCTGGATCGCAGCCTCCAGCTCCTGCAGCGAAGAACCCGCTTTTTCCCCGTTTACGACAAAAGACGGCGTACCATAAATACCGTTTGCGGCCGAAATTTTGAAATCTTCTTTGACATCAAACAGATAAGTGTGCTCCTGAATATCTTTTTTGAATAACTTATGGTCCAGACCCGTCAGGTTGCTTTTGACCATTTTTAGCAAAAAGGATTCCGTCGCCCAAATCCGGGCTTCCTTCCCCTGATTCAGCAGCAATTGCTCCTTGAACTGCCAGAAGGCTTCGGGAGATTGGCGGTAGACCGCTTCGCTCGCCGATGCCGCAAGGATGGAGTCCGGCCCCAGAAACGGAAAGTTGATGGTATAAAACTGAACGATCCCGGTATCGATATATTTTTCTTTAATGTCAGGGAATATCGTTTTTTCCCATTCTGCACACGAAGGACATTTGTAATCGATAAATTCAATCATTTTGACTGGCGCGTCGGGACTGCCCATGTAAGGCTGCTTTTCCAGCATGAAATCCCCAACCTCGACCTCGACCTTGCCTTTGGCATCCATTAAAGCAGGCAGCTTCTCAAGCTCAGAGGACGGGCTTTTCCTGTCCAGAATCGCAATGAGAATAAAACAGATGATAATGGTTCCGACAACAGCTACGAGCGGGAGCCACTTTTTCATTGGTTACAGTTTCTCCTTTTTCAACCATTTTTGGTGCTTATACCATAAGATTACAAGCATAACGGGAGAAAAGGATATGATAAGGATCACTATTTCAAATAAGCTTTGGACTTGATTTCATCCATCAATCCTTTACAATTTTAATTAAACCTACAAGAAGGAAGGCCCTGATTCATGTTTCTGGAGTGGAATCCAAATCAATATAAAATTTCCGCGCAGGGGATCGTCATTACGCTGCTCGCGAAGGAATATGCGCTTTTATCATTTTTGTACCGGAACCGGGGGCAGGTCTTCAGCAGGGAGCAATTGCTGGATAAGGTATGGCCGCTGGAATATCCCACGGAGCGCACCGTGGACGACCATATATACAGGCTTCGCAAAAAGCTGATTCCCTTGGATGACCTAACGCTCGAAACGGTGCGCGGCATCGGCTACAGACTCAGCGTGGACGAGGCCGGCGCCGGCTCTTCTCCTCCTCCCAGCGCCAGCGACAAGCAGCTGCAGGATACGATGCAAGGGGTATTTGCCCGCTACCACCGCTACGGCCAAGGAAAGTCAATGCTTGCGCTGGCAAGGCAGCAGGACGTGCTGGGGTACGAGCTAAACGGCTTTTATCATCTTTATGTTTATTTTTTGCAAGGCGATCTGGAGCGTTTGCTGGATGAATCCACAGCGCCTCTTGCAGACCGCCTGTATTGGCTGCTGCTCCTTTACGCCCTGTCGGGCTCCGCAGCCGACAAGATAGCTATATATGAAGAAGTGCTGGATAAAAAACTGCTGAATCCCCCGCAGCACCGGGAACTGAAACTGCTGAACCTGTTGAATGTTTATACGTACGCGGGGCAAACCGATAAAACCTTTGCCCGCCTCGAGGAAACCCGCAAAGCGCTGGAGGATCCTGAATTGGATAGCTTCAAGGTGCATGTTTATACGTCAGAGCTTCTGGCCCAACTGGTCGTCGAGGCGAGCGGGCAAAAGCTGGACCGGCTATCAAGCAAGATCGAACAGCTCCTTGAAGAAATGCCTTTTTTCCGGGAAAAAGGGGCCTATCTGGTCGTTAATGGGTTGCGGCATCTCTGTCTGGGAAAAATGGCGGAAGGCGAGGCGTTTATGGACGAAGGCCTGCACGTGCTGGAAGCTTCGGGATTTGTGCCGATTAAGCTAAGCGCCCTTAACTTTATTGTTAACTTCCCGAGGAAAAGCGTTTTTTCGCCGCGGCTGCTTGGCAAATATAGCGAGCTGTTTTCGGAGGAGCTGTCGGCCTGCGGATTGCCGCGCCTTGCCCCCCGTCTGGAAGCCGTTATCCGCTCCGCGCTGCGCTCCGTCTGATATTCCTCTGACAAACCTTCGTTACATTGTGGTTATAGCTTTATTTAACACAAACGGAGGGTATTCATATGTCAGAGGGAACAGGCAAGGCCGGATTGCTGAGAAACCGGCTATTTATGAAGTTGTATGGCTCTTTTGCGTCATCCTCGCTGGGTGATTGGTTCGACATGCTGGCTATTCAGGTGCTGGTGGGCTACCGCTGGCACGCGAGTCCCATCATGCTGGCGCTTATTCCCATTGCGATGGCTTTGCCAGGCGTAATATTGGGCTCTGTCGCCGGCGCGGCAGTGGACCGCTTTAGCAAGCTCGGAATGATGAGGCTTTGCGATTTATGCACAGTCGCTTTAACAATCGCCGTCTTTTTTGCTCCAAACATGGCCTGGCTGCTTCCGCTTCTAATGCTGCGGGCATCAGTCGGCACAATCAAGGCCCCGGCGCAGCAATCGCTGACGCGGTCGGTCGTCCGAGAGGACCAGCTGCTGCAAGCGACCTCGCTTAACAGCATGGCCAATCAAGGCTCCAAAATCGCCGGGCCGCTGCTGGGAGCGATGGCGCTTTCCGTAGTGGCGCCGCAATGGTGTATCCTCATTAATGCTTTTTTCCGGCTTTGCTCCTTTTTGCTGCTGATGGGAATAAAGCTGCCAGCTAATCGTTCGGTTGAAGCCAGCGGCTCAGTCTTGGAAAAACCGGAAGCCCCTGATACAAAGGGACAGGAAAAACCCTCTTTTGGCGTCTTGTGGCGGGAAGGCTGGGCCTATATTGCGAGGAATAAGACATTGAGGAATACAATGGTTCTGGGATTGATTGCCGCCCTTTCCATTCAAACCATCGACTTTCAATTCACAAGTTTGTTCCGTTATCTGGCTCCCGAGCAGGAAAGCATGCTGGGCTGGTTTGTATCGGCCGCCGGGGCTGGCGCAGTTTTGCTGATGCTGGTAATGTTCAAATACAATAAAGAAGGCGGATACGCGTGGAAGCTGGGGGGCGGCTACCTGCTGGTGGGAGGTTCGCTTGTTGGGTTAGGTTTATTGCAGGCGGGAGTTCCCCTCCTTCATACTCTGCCGCTTGGCGTGTTGCTAGGGGTTGGAAACGGCGCATTAATGATTACGTTTAATTATTGTCTGCAAGCAGAAAGCAGTCCGGAAATGACTGGCCGGGTATTCGGCATTCAAAACAGCATTCTGAATGCCGTCATGATAGGCGCTCCGCCAATTGGCGGCCTGTGGGCAGAGCTGGCGGGATCAAGCGACGTTTTCTTCTGGATCGGCGTTGTCGTTTCTGCTACCGGATTATCGGCGCTGGTATTGGGAAGGCGGCTATGGCCGGCAAAACCGGCGGCATCCGTTGCTGTCGATGCTTGAAGCCGCTAAAAAATATGGTCGATATGCTTGCTTCTGATGCATAAGCCGCTTAAAGCGTATGTGCAATAAAGTGAGCTTGGGTTTGGGCGGGCTTGTACGACTAATCACTCAAAATATCGTATTAACCCCTTTGATGGCTATAGGTTGTATGGATAATCGTACAAAATGAAGGATGCGCTGCGCCATAGTTGTTGTTTTATACGATACATCACACAAAAACGATTACTATGGCATTAAGCACCCGTATTTTGAGTGGAAAATCATACAAAACAGCCAGGTATGTTTAATGTCTCACTCTATTGTCTCGCTATCTATCTTGGTCAATTGGCCCACTCTATTGCTTCACTATATTGTCTCATTCTTTGGCCCCAACCCGTTTTCTGTCCACTTTGCCAAGTGGGGTATAAGGCAGCTCGTCGACCAGCAGGATGTCCCTTGGCATCTGGTAACGCGCTGCCTTGCCCCGCAGCCAAACGGCAATTTCCTCCGCCGAAACCGCCGCTTCAGGCTTAAGCTGAACATAAGCAACCAGCCTTTGACCAAAGTCATCGTCGGGAACCCCTCGGGCAGCGGCATCCGCAATGCATGGATGGCCAAGCAGCACCCGCTCCAATTCCACCGGATATACATTTTCGCCGCCGGATACTATCATGTCATCCACTCTTCCGCACAGAAAAAAATACCCCTTCCTGTTGCGCCATCCCACATCTCCCGTTGCAATAAAGCTGCTTTTACTTATAAAAACACCCTTCCTCCGTAGAGCAACCATCCCTATCTCGTCCGGCTCCGCTATTTGGCCGGAGGAATTCCGGACAACAAGCGGGACTCCGCTAATCCTTTTGCCAATCGTCCCAGGGTATTCTATCAGCTCCCGCGGCGTTGCGGCAGCGGCTAGTCCTGCCTCGGAGGTCCCATAAAGGTTGTACAGCACATCTCCCAATTCGCGCTTTGCCTCCTCCGCAAGCGCAACCGGAAGCTCGGCGCCGCCAGATGCTATGCAGCGCAGGGAACGCAAAGCTTCGGGGTCATGCGCCAGCATTTTTTTGAGCATGATGGGCACAACGGATATAAATTCAACGCGATGAAGCCTGATAAGCTCGCAGGCATGGCAAGCTTGGAAGCCGGGAGTTACAACGATCTTTTTGCCAAGCGCGATAAATAACAGCAGCATCGCAATTCCATAGCCATGGTATATAGGCGTAGCGATATAAGCCGCACCGCATTTCATAAGCTGCAGCTTGTCAAGCAATGTGGACATGGGGTTCAGATAGGAAAACAAGGAGGGCTTATGCGGCGCGGTTTTGGCCTTACCCGTTGTTCCGCCTGTCAGCAGCATCAAGCGCCCCCCTGATTCCCTCGTTAGGGAGAGACGGTTATCATCCGTGGAATGACCTGACGACTCTTCACGGCATAGCTGATCGACAGAAAGCTGATCTTCTCCCTCAACAAGCCCCGCATAGGCAGGAAGCGTCGCCGTTGGGCCGTCCATCTTCTCAAGCAGCGGTGTCCATGCCGGATCATGAATCAACAGGTCAAAGGAACGTTCACGTATCGTATGCTACAGCTGCTCCCGCCCCATCTCCGCATTAAGCAAAAAAAGATCCGCTCCCGCCTGCGAGGCTGCAAACAGCGACTTAACCAGCGCAGCATGATTTTTACATAAAAACCCGACTCTGCTCCCGCGTGTTATTCTGTAGCGGCTTTTTAGCTCGTGCGCAAGGATTTCGGATTGCAGGAGTAATTCCCGGTAACTCAAGCTTTCATTTTCATCCCTCAAGGCGGGTTTTCCGTCATAGGTTCTGGCGGATATGGCCAACAGCGCCATCAGATTGCTGCCATGCCTTGCAATGCTCATTATAAGCCGGGTCAAGCCTGCCGGAGACAAAAGGCCGGTTTGCCGCAATACAAGAAGCAATTTAAAAATCCCCATCCCGCTTGGCTCCTTTTCGTTTGAAAATAAACCATTTTTCCGCCAGTCCATCGAAAAAGAGAGATGCAAGCTCTCCTGGGCCCAGCCACCAAGGCTTCCAGAGCCGTCTTCGGCTGTACATGGCTTTGGCAATAAGCGCCGCTGCTTGATCCGGTTTCATGGCAGGCATGTCAGCATATTCATTCGTAGGCTCTATCATCGGGGTTCGAACAAGGGGCAAATAAAGGGTTGTTACGGCAATTCCCGCTAGCCTCAGCTCCGGCGAAGCCGACCTAAGCCAAACATCGAATGCCGACTTGGACGCTTGATAAGCAGCCCACATAGGGAAAGGAGCCAGCCTTGCATTAATGGTAGACACATTAATAATCTGGCCGCCCTTTGCCTCCAGCTCAGGTATTAAGTGCAGTAAAAGCCGTATCGGGGCAAAATAATTAATCGCCATTGTCCTGGTAAAATCATGGTAACGCTCCAGCGACTCCTCTATTCCCCTGCGGATGGACAAGCCTGCATTGCTGACAACGATGTCCATCCCATACGGCAGCCCCCTAAGGCCGCCAAGCACCCTTTCCATATCATCCTCATTGCGCAAATCTGCCGTCATAATCGTTACCGCTGCTTTTCCGCGGGCTTCGATTAATTCCTTTATAGCCTGCAGCTTGTCCCCTCTTCTTGCGATAAGAACCAGTCTAACCTCGTAATTCCCTAGCAGCAGCGCAGTTTTCTCCCCTATGCCTGAGCTGGCTCCAGTTATGAGTATACATTTGCCTGACACCGCATGCTCCAGCTTTGCAGCATTCAAGGCTTCTCCCCCGAACAAAAACCTGTTCAACAAATGATACCGCTCCATTCGCCCGCCCCCTTTCGGTGTTCTGCCGTCTTTAAGTCAATGCTCAAAATCACGATTGGCACAAATTTGTACCAATTAAAACGTTCCCAATAGGCTAATAAAAGTTAAACTAATGAAAGAAGCATTTGAAAGGAGGTCTCTTTTGTGACGTATATCATCATTATGACCATACTGCTCATTATCAGCTTTGTATTTGTACCTGTAGCAGGAAAAAGCTTGCTGCATGATGACGATCAGATTCAAGACCATACCATGAAGCAAATTAAAGGCGAACATACCTAGTCTGCCAGAACGGGGGCTTTCTTTCCAGTCGGAGAGGCTGCGCCCCCTACAAACTCCGCAAAAGTCTGGCTGCTTTTGAATTTCGGTACATAATCTTATGTAGCTTCGTTCCCCGTTGCGCTGCACGCTACATGGGATGCGGCTGCTTCTCTGACTGGCGGCGCAAGACCTCTAAGCTCAATCTCTGCGCGCAGCATAGCTAAAAAATGACTCTCCAGCTCCAGCTCGATTGCCTTTTTATAGGCGCCTATCAACTCTTCGTCGGAAAGTCTTTTCATCCCCGGCTTCCGCCCTTTGCCCCGTTCGCGCTTTCCTCCGTGTCCTGAATCTCCAAAATGGCCACAACGGCTTTGCGATATTTCACGGCTTTCCGCGTTCCGTTAATCAAATTGGATAACCGATATTCCGGAATGCCGTACAGACGGCAAAATTCCTTCTGATCCATTTCCAGCTCCGTCAGCCTTTTTTTGATCGCCCAGCCCAAGGAGGTTATCCCCTTTTTGCGGTTCATTGCGCCTCCTCCTTAATCACTGCCTCCAAAATGTGTTATAATTTGCTAAGGCAACCGTGTTGCCATGTATTCATTATAACTTAAATAAGTAATTTTACAACCATAAAATACTTAAATTAGTATATTTTAAGCACTTTTGGAGGGAGCTTTGGGGATGCAGACGATTTATGAACGAATCGAGGCACTCATTAAACAGAAAAAAATGACCAAAAAAGCGTTTTGCGAGGAGCTAAAAATTTCTACAGGAAATTTCGGCGACTGGAAACGCAATATTTCAGCGCCTTCCGCCAGAAAGCTCATCGAAATTGCAGGTTATTTTAATGTAAGCCTCGACTGGCTGATGACAGGCAAGGAACGCAAGGACTTCGGCAATGTCCGCGAGCAGGAAGCCGATTATTTTTTTGACAAAAAAGGGCAATTGAATTGCCGTCTGGAGGAGCTGCCGGACCGCGAGCGGACTTTTATAACGGAATATTTGGCGTTCAGCACCTACCGCAGGCAGCAGGCTGATGATTCAACGCAACGCGATAGTGATAAGCCTCAGACTGACGAATCCTAAAATCGTTTTGGATTTAAAGAAAAGGACATCGACCATTCCGTGGAATGAAGGCGATGTCCTTCTTTTGTTTGGCGCATCATCGTGCCTGGAACTAGCTAACCAAGCATTTGTCTAAACTGGCTGGGTGAAACGTTCGTCCAGCGCTTGAATTGCTTGCTGAATTGGGAAACATCCCGGTAACCAAGCCGCTCCGATATGACGTCAATGGTCAATTGCCGATTGAGCAGCATCAGCTTGGCTTCCCTTAGCAGAAGAGTAGATAAATACTGGCGGGGCGACATGCCGAACACTCCCTTGAATACACGGTTGCAATACGCCACGCTGTAGCCAAGCTCTCTGGAAATATCCGCGATGCCTCCATGCGCCGCATCGGCTTGATCCGCGCTTTGGCGCTCCTCCACCAGCTTGGCTAGCTGGTCCGCAATCCGGGAGGCTAGGCGGTTTCCTCCGGCGGAATCGGAAAGAAGGCCAGGCGGAGGATTTTCCATAATGGCCCCAAGCGACGTCATCAGCTCAAAAGCAAGCGCAAGCACGCTCCATCTGGATGCCCCTTCATTCCGCGCGGCGGCACGTTCATTCCCGTCGGCGGCATGTGCATCTTCCCCCGGCTTGCCATGCAGTGAAGCAGGTTCCACATGCGCTGCTATTTTTCCGGCCGCTTTGCACATCACTGGCGACAAGGCGTCGGCAAGCGGGCTGCCTGCCTTATGGCGCGTGGAGGCAATACTGCATAACGCCTGCCGAAGCAAAGGCTCGTCCACCTCGAAGTGAATGCAGCAATAACGCATGGCGGTTGAGCCAACCGCGCTGCATGCATGAAATTCATCGGGCTTCAGCAGAATCAGCTCGCCCGGCCCCATAACAAACGACTCCTTGTCGGTTACGCAGAGCTGCTGTCCCTCCGTCACCATGTTCAGCTCGAACAAGGGATGCTGGTGGCGCTCATACGTCCACCCCGGCAGCACCTTACGCGCATGCGGGGCAAAAAGCTGGAGCGACAAGCGAAGATCCGGCTGTCTATATTCCGATAATACCGGAGATTTGTCATCCGGCTTTTGTTTCGGCATAAAAGTTTCCACCTCTATTCGGATTGCTATCTTCATTATAATAGGTTGCGGCCTCTATGGGTACGCTTTGTCCAAAAAGTGGATCGCTTTGCCCATCCCTGTCTCTTGAACTCCTTTGTAAGATGGTAGCAAAGATTGAAAAGGAGACTTAACATGGACAAATGGCAAAACACAAGAAAACATCACAAAACACCATTTTTTAATGCCCATCATTCCCCTATCGGAGCTTTTTCCAGCTTTACCGTCGGTTTTCCCGGCGCAAGCGGAGGATTCGACATTGAACGGGCGCAGCCGCCCAAGGAAAATATTTATATAGCTCTTGAAGAGGAAAACGGCCGTTATGCAGCATTCCCATTTTTTGCGGAATCGGAGGACGAAAGCAAGCGTTACGAGTCGGAGCAGGAGCATGACGACGGCTCCGCACACTCCACAGGCCAGCTTCGTTCGCATAAGGAGTCTGAAATTACCCGTTATTTCGGGCCAGGCAGCGATACATGGAGGGCAGGCGATTTGACTTTTACTCTGTATTCGCAGGTTTGCCCGGTTCCGGACCCAGCTTCAGGCGACGAGAAAGCGCTTAAATTAGCGGTTGTGCCAGCTATTCTGGCCGAGCTGACCGTTGACAATACAGCTGGGAAAAAAGCCCGCAAAGCCTGGTTCGGCTACGGCGGCTCCGATCCCTACAGCGTGATGAGACGTATTAACTCCGTTGAAGATAAGATGATTGGCGTGGGCCAAGGCCGCTTTTCGGCCATTGTGACACAGGATGCCGGCATCGTCGCGGCGCAGCATTTTTCCATCGACAAGCTGATCGAAAACGAGCATGAGGAGAACTATCAGTTCGGGCTTGGCAAGGTTGGCGCGCTGCTGATGGAAACGCCTGCGGGTGAAAAACGCACCTATCGCTTTGCGCTTTGCTTCTTCCGCGACGGTATCGTTACAACAGGCATCGACGCTTCTTACTGGTATACGCGTTATTTTAAAAGCATCGAAGAGGTTGGGGCTTACGCCTTGAACCATTTCGACACGATAAAAGCAACAAGCCAAAAGGCTGATGAAATGCTGGACAAAGCGGATTTGTCACATGATCAGCGCTTTATGATGGCCCATGCCATCCGCAGCTATTATGGCTGTACGCAGTTCCTGGACTGGAAAGGCCAGCCGCTCTGGAACGTCAATGAAGGCGAATACCGGATGATCAACACCTTTGATCTGACCGTGGATCAGCTCTTTTACGAAATCCGCACCAATCCCTGGACAGTCAAAAACGAGCTGGAGCTATACGCCGAACGCTACAGCTACCGCGACGAAGTCCGTTTTCCGGGCGACGAAACGCTCCATCCCGGCGGCATAAGCTTTACGCATGATATGGGCGTTGGCAACGACTTCTCCCGTCCCGGCTATTCCTGCTACGAGCAAGCCGGCCTTGACGGCTGCTTCTCCTATATGACGCATGAGCAGCTTGTCAACTGGGTGCTTTGCGCCGCTGTTTATGTGAATCATACCGGCGACAACGATTGGCTGGCCAAGAGGCTGCCTCTGCTGGAGGATTGTCTGGTCAGCATGATGAACCGCGATAATCCCGACCCGGCGAAACGCAACGGCATTATGGGCCTCGATAGCTCACGCTGCAAGGGCGGCGCGGAAATCACCACCTACGACAGTCTTGACCAGTCACTTGGGCAAGCGCGCAATAACAGCTATCTCGCCAGCAAATGCTGGGCGGCCTACATCGCGCTGGAGAAAATTCTGGGCGATAACGGGCGGGCAGAGCTTGCCGCTGCGGCAGGCCGCCAAAGCGAGCTATGCGCGGCGTCCATCGCCTCTTATATGACAGAAGGCGGCTACATCCCGGGTGTTGTTGGTGAAAACAACGATTCTCGCATCATCCCTTCCATCGAAGGTCTTGTGTTCCCTTATGCATTTGGCTGTCCGGAGGCATTGGAGCGTAACGGCCGTTATGGCGGCTACATCCAGGCTTTGTCCAAGCATTTGGGCACGGTGCTGACAGAAGGCATCTGCTTGTTCCCGAACGGCGCGTGGAAGCTTTCCTCCACCAGCAACAATTCGTGGCTCAGCAAAATTTATCTTTGCCAATTCGTCGCACGCCATATTCTGGATCTGGCATGGGACGAAAAAGGCCGCAAGGCAGACGAAGCGCATGTTTCCTGGCTGCTTGCTCCACAAAACGCCTTCTGGAGCTGGAGCGACCAGATCCTGTCCGGCACGGCGGTTGGCAGCAAATATTATCCGCGCGGCGTAACCTCTATCCTTTGGCTGGAAGAGAAGCAGGCGCAATAAGCTATCCTTTTTCCCGCCCCCTTTTGGGAGTGCCGGTAAAATAAATATTTACACGTTAGACACAATATGCTAACCTGTTTCAAACGCTTTGACGAGAAGAGTAAACAGGTTCGTTCTCCGCAGAGAGCTCCGGCAGCTGAAAAGGAGCGTGAACGGCCCGTTGAACCAAAACTCCGAGCCGCACATCGGATTCAGTAGATGGTGATGTGACAGCAGCCTCTGTTATCGGGCATGAGTAAGGAATATAGCCTTTACTCGCTAAGGTCAATATGGCGACATATTGATAAATACGGGGTGGCACCGCGATAATCGCCCCCGGGACTTAAATCCCGGGGGTGATTTTTTTGTTTTAGGTGTGTATAAAAAAGACGGAGGGCTAACCTATGAAAATGGATACATGGAAGGAACGATGGAAATACCCCGCTATCCTTCTTTTGGGTATCGGAGTATCCAACCTAGGCTCGTGGGTTTATTTTATAGCGCTGAATCTAATCATTCTGGATATGACAAATTCTCCGCTAGCTCTCTCCATTCTGTACATTATGAGCCCATTGGCCGGGCTGATCACCAACATTTGGGCAGGCAGTCTTGTTGACCGGGTCAATAAAAGAAGCTTGATGATTGTGCTTGATTTTGTCAGAGCCGGCGTCATTTGTGTTTTGCCGCTGATGCAGTCGATATGGATGATTTTTGGCGCGGTGCTGATTATTCAAATGGCTAGCCGGCTGTTTGGATTAGGCTCGTTTGTTTATATAACCAAGCTAATACCGAAACCGTTAAGACCACGCTTCAATTCGCTTAACTCCTTGCTTGGTTCAGGCGCTTTTTTACTTGGCCCTGCTATCGCCGGTTTATTGTTTATGTTCGGCACTCCGCTAGCTGCTATTTATATCAATGGCGCTGCTCTGTTTTTTTCAGGAATGATCACCTTTTTGATGCCAAATCTTGAGGACGGGAAGCTCCAAAAGGAAAGTGAAGCTGCGAAATTTTCCATCCATGCGATCAAAAGCGATTTTCAACTGGTCGTGCGATATTACCGGAAGCATCTCCTGGTTATGGCCGTTTGCTTAACTTTCGGCGGATTAATGGTCGTTATGGCGTCAGCAGTTGATTCGCTGGAAGCAGCGTTTTCAACAATGGTATTAGGTTTGAACGAAGGGGAATACGGCTTTCTCGTCAGCATTGCAGGCGCAGGAATTTTAATAGGCGCTTTATGTAACGCCTCCATCGTAAAGCGAGTTTCACTGGCGACGCTGATCAGCATAGGTTCGATCGGAAATGTTATCGGCTATATCATTTATGCTTTTTCGCATTCTATAACCGTTGCGGGAATTGGTTTTTTTGTTCTGGCTTTTTTCGTATCGTTTGCCAACACGGGCTTTGCAACCTTCTATCAAAGTACTTTACCGGTAGAAAATATGGGCAGAATTGGAGGCATCAACGGCTTTATCGAGTCGGTGCTTACGATACTGATGACCATTTTGTTTGGGGCGATGGCGCAATATTTTTCGATCAGGGGCGTAATCGTTGGAGGAGTTTTGATCATGCTGATTTTAGCCTTTGTGCTTTCGGTGCTTATTGTCAAGGCTTCAAAAACAATAGCCAAAAAAGAACATTCAAAACTCTCCCTTTAACCTGCATGCTACCAGCAACTAAACAAAACGGTCATTAATGACCGTTAGAGGCTGAATTAGCTGGTTTTCCCATGAGTAACAGTCACCAGTGTCCTTTAGAGCTCCATGGAGTCGAAAATAACGGGATTTTGAGGGTCTAACGGTCGCCAGTGTCCTTTACAAAGTGACAAATCATAGAAAACAGCTTCTAAAGGTCAGCGATGTCCGCTAGAGTAAATCGAACTCCGGGTCAGAGTCCGCGCTATATGAAATGAACAAAAGTGCTTAAGCGATGAGGGCGAACATGTGATTGACGACTAACTTGTAAAAGGTTCTTTCCAAGAGTTGATGTTCCCGGAGTTCCCTGAATGGCAAGGGTTAATGGCAACATCCTGGAACGCAAACGCTAGAAGCGTTCTGAAAACCTTGCTTCGTAAGAAGCCTTGAAAGAACCTTGCTTCGCTAGCAGTTCTGAAAGAAAACTTGCTTCGCAAGCAGCCCTGAAAGAAACTTGCTTCGCAAGAAATTCTGAAAGAGCCTTGCTTCGCAAGCATATGTTTACTCCCGAACGCTTCACACCCTTGCCTACGGCTTGCTTCTATTGTTCAGCTTTGAGACTCGTCTCTCCGCAACCGCGTGCGATAGCGAGGATGCTCCGGCAGCATGGCGGATAGCAGTTTTTTTACAGCCAAATGAGTAGAGTTGAAGATATGATCCTTTTCCTGAAAGCTGTCAACGATTTCTCCCCGCTCCATCACCGCAAGCTTGTCGCACAGAGTATAAGCCGCTTTAATATCATGCGTAATAAACAGGTAAGAAAGTCCAAAATCCTTCTTCAGCTTATTTAGCAAATCCAGAATATACGTTTGATTAACCATGTCCAGACTGCTTACCGATTCATCCAAAACAATCAGCTTTGGCTTTAAAGCAATTGCTCTAGCAATCGCAATTCGCTGCAGCTGGCCTCCGCTGAACTGATTGGGGTATTTCGCCATATCCTCCGCCTTCAAGCCTACCGTTTCAAGCAGTTCGCCAACTTTCGCTTTTTGCTCCCGCCGCGATAATCGTTCATAATTTTCCAGCGGCTCGCCAATAATCTGCTCCGCAGTGGAACGGGGATTAACAGCGGAATAGCTATCTTGAAAAACCGCCTGCAAGTCCCTTCGCAGCGCTCTTTTTGCCGACCCGTGAACCTTATAAAAATCATGGTCCTGAAATAAAACCTGGCCGGTTTGCGGCTTTTCCATACCGAGAATCACTTTTCCCAATGTGCTTTTCCCCGCGCCGCTTGTCCCGAGAAGACCCAGACATTGCCCTTCCTCCAAGGCAAGAGAGACATTTGAAAGCACAGGGGCCTGCCTGGAGGACGACCAGAACGTTCTGTTTTCACGGTAAGCGTGAGTCACCTCTTTGACTTGAAGCAGCATGTCGTCCCCCCTATCTATTATCTTTCGGTTCATTTCGGATAAGCTTTGGTCTTGCATGGAGCAGCTTTTGGGTATAGGGATGCTTGGGATGATCGAATAATTGGAACACATCCGCCCTTTCGACGATTTCGCCATTCTGCATCACAGCCACCTCGTCTGCAAGCTCAGAAATTACGCCCAAATCATGGGAAATGAGCAAAATGGCCGTCCCATGCTCCACGCGAAGGCGATCCAGCTCTTTGAGCACCCCAAGCTGGCTGACCACATCCAGCGCCGTAGTGGGTTCATCGGCAATAACGACCGCAGGTCGAAGACTCATGCAAATGGCAATCATGACCCGCTGCAGCATGCCCCCGCTGAGCTGAAACGGATATTTGTTCAGCAGACTGGCAGGGTTGGGCAGACTCACCGCTTCCATGGAGCTGACAGCCAGCTCCAGCGCCTGCTTTTTGGTCAAGCGGGTATGTGTGCGGATCGTTTCGGCAAAGGCATCGCCAATCCGATACACCGGAGTAAAGGCGCTCATCGGATTTTGCATAATCAAGGCTATTTCCTTACCACGAATTCGTCGCATTTCCTCCTCATGCAAGCCGCTCAGCTCGCGTCCGTTCAGCTTGACGCTGCCTTCAATGCTAGTTTGCCTAGGGTCCAGTAGCCGCAGCAGGGCATTGCATGTAACCGATTTGCCGCAGCCGCTTTCCCCGACAAGACCTAGCACGCTCCCGCGTTCCATTTCAAAATGAACATTCCGGACTAGCGGAGTCATTCCTTGCTTCGACTTTACATGTACATGCAAGCCGCTAACTTCCAGTGCTTTGTACGCTTTTTCCACCTTGACCCCATCCCATTCACATCCGTCGTTTGACCCCGAATCGCTCAGACAACGCCTCGCCCAAAAGATTAAAGGATATGACAACTAACAAAATCATCAATCCCGGATAAAGCATCAGCTCCGGATGGCTTCGTATAAAAGCTTTTCCTTCATGGATCATGGCTCCCCATTCCGGCGTTGGCGGCTGAATGCCGAGACCGAGAAAGGATAGGGCAGAGATATCCATAATCGCCCAGCCCATTTCAAGCGTTCCCATGACCAAAATAGGAGGCAGCACGTTGGGCAGAACATGCCGTCTGATTATCTTCCACTCCGAGGAGCCGCTGATGCGTGCGGCCGCAATAAACTGCCGTTCCTTCAGGCTTATAACCATGCCGCGGAACATGCGGGCGTAATAAACCCATTGCACCAGCATCAGCGCCAGCACAACCTGCGCCAGGCCGGGGCCAAAAATGCCAACCATGCCTAATACAAGCACAAGATTGGGAACGGTCATCACTGCTTCGCAAAAGCGCATCAGCCAGGCATCCAGCCACCCGCCTCTGTAGCCGGAAATAACGCCAACCACCAAGCCGATGCCTAAAGATGCGATAAAAATCAAAAAGGCCAATCCAAGCGATATGCGGGCCCCATGCAATAAACGCGAAAAATTGTCGCGTCCCAAATGGTCAGTCCCTAGCCAATAGTCCCCTGAAGGAGGCTGGAGCTTGACCGCTAAATTTACCTTTACAGGATCATGGGGCGAAATCCATGGAGCCAAAAGCGCCACCATAGCAAAAAGAAGCAAAATAACCGAGCATACGGCAATGGCTTTCCGATCCCTCAGAATAGCGCGTAGTTTTGCAATCACGATTCGCTTCTTCCTTTCAGGGAAATTCGGGGGTCCATGTAGAGCTGAACCAGATCGGCAATGAGGTTGCAAATAATAAACAAGCAAGCTGCCAGAAACACGTAACACTGAATAACGGGAATATCCCGGTTAAAAATCGCGTCTACAAAATAACGCCCGAACCCCGGCCATGAAAAAACCTGCTCCACAATGATGGCGCCGGTCAGCAATTTGCCCACGTTCATGCCAAGTCCGGTTATGACGGGAGCAATCGCTATTTTCAGCACATGCTTGACCATAATGATGCGCCCCTTGATGCCGCGCGTCCTCGCGTACATGACGTACGGCTCCTGCAGCTGCTCCAGCACGCTGGCGCGAAGCAGCCGGGTATAAATAGCAATCAGCGCAAGCGACAGAGTAAGGGTTGGCAGCACCAGATGCAGCCATGAGCCCCTGCCTTCAACGGGGAGCAAATCCAGCTTGACGGAGAAAAAAAACACCAGCAAATAACCCAGCCAAAACTGGGGAATCGACGCGCCGATATAGGAAAGTCCTCTGCTAACGTAATCAATCACACTATTTTTGTAGACAGCAGACAAAAAACCAAGCGGTATGCTGACGATAATCGCAAAAAAAATGCTGCTGACGGCTAGCTGCGCCGTCGCAGGCATTTTGGACACGACCTCATCCCATACCGGTTCATTCGTTACATAGGATACGCCAAAATCAAGCTGCGCCATCTTGACAACGGTGCGTCCATACTGAACGAGCAGCGGCTGGTCCAGACCAAATTCATGGCGTTTCTGAGCCAGCAGCTCCTCAGTCGGATGGATATGGGCAGCCGTTAAATAAGCCTCTGCCGGATCAACGGGCGATACATGAATCAGAATAAATGTAATCAAAATCGTAAAAAGAATAATGGGAACGATTGCGAGCAATCGTTTCCCAATGTAGATAAACATGTATGTCCTCCCTGCCGGCTGCTTATTACTGGCTGATGTCTATGCCTTCAAACGGATGTTCATCCCGATTGCCGGGGAATGCAAATTCCGTCACTTTCTTTTGAAGCACAGCGGTCTTCTTAATATACGAAATTGGCAAAATCGCGGATTGCTCCTGCAGCGTGGTCAGGATTGAGCTGTATAACTCCTGGCGCTTCATCTCGTCCGTGGAACCCAACGCTTCACGAATTTGCCCATCCAGTTCGCTCTTCATCGGCAAGCCGGCATTGGCCTCCGCAACGCCCCAGCCTTTTTCCGCTACTACATTAATGAAGGAATGCGGATCATAAGGCGCTCCGTAGTTGCTCCAGAAATCAAGATCATATTCGCCAGCCTTACGGCGCTGAATTTGAGTGGTAAGCTCAAGCCCCGTAATATTCAGCTTCACGCCAATTGCGCTCCATTCCGCTTGCATCGTTTCGGCCATTGCTTTTTGAAGCGGATCTGTTTTGTCAAAAATCAATTCCAGCTCCAGCGCTTGTCCATCCTTCTCTCGGACAGCTTTTCCGGAAGGCAATGTCCAGCCCGCCTTCTCCAAATAGGCCGCCGCCTGCTCGGGGTTGTATTCAACAGACTTCACGTCAACCTTCGTCGTATAAGGGAAGTTTTGGGATAAAATAGTATCCGCCTTCTCCTCCAGACCCAGCGTGATGCCTTCTACCATCTGCTCCTTGTTGAAGCCGGCATGCAATGCCTGGCGCACCCGCAAATCAGCAAGAATAGGGTTTGTTGTATTCAGCAGCAGACTTCTTGTTGCTACCGGCTCTGACAATGCCGTTGTATATTTGCCGGACTCTTTGAGCTGATTAAAAGCATCCATGCTGATGACGCCTTCGCCAAAAATCAAATCTAACTCGCCTTTTTCAAAAGCAAGGACGCGAGTTTCGGGATCAGGAATAATTTTGACGGTGATTTTATCGATTTTTGGACTTTCGCCCCAATAATTAGGGTTGCTGGTAAATACCGCATATTCGTCCTTTTTGTATTCCGACAGCATCCAAGGTCCAGTTCCAACGGACTTCTCTACGCCCTTGGAGGTATCATCGCCCGCCGGGAAACCCGCTTCGCCAAGGAATCGAACAGGACGAACGAGCGAAAGATCCTGAATGGCCGGATAATACGCCTGCTTCAGCGTCATTTTGAAGGTATATTCGTCGACCGCCTCTGTTTTGTCCAGCATATTGATAACGCCAAGCCAGCTATGCAAATTGGCATTTTTCATAACAGCGTCAAAATTGCGCTTGACGATTGACGCGTTAAAAGCTGTTCCATCCGAAAATTTCACATTCTGACGCAGCTTGAATGTATATTCCTTGCCATCGTCCGATATGCTCCAAGATTCAGCCAGCATTGGCTCAAGCTTGCCTCCGGCCTTGTAACCGACGAGCGGCTCATAGATCATAGATTGGGCAAATAGCTGTGAGGGATTATAGGCATGGGGATTCATTGGACCAACGTCGCGCGGCCAGGATAGCGTAATAGCCTTTTCTGCTGCGCCTGCCGGCTGATTGCCCGTTTCATTTGTTGCGCCTGGGCTGCCTTCCTGCTTGCTGCAAGCCATTAGCAGCGTTGATAGAAGTATCATCAAAGCAGCGATAGATAGCAGCGTTTTCTTGGTTGTCATCCTCATCTTGTCTTTTGCTCCGTTTCAGTTGAGTAATAATGATTCTCATTAATAATAGTGAAAAGCATACATGCTGTCAATATGCGCGAAACAACAAACGGCTTTGTACCCCATGCAGGATAAAAGCCGTTTTGAAATAAATGAAGGTTATTGGTTTAATTGCGTTTTTCGAGCAGCAGTGAAGTAAAGGTGTCTAGCTGCTGCTCCAGTGAATAGGGGTCCTCCATCAGGAACTCGTCAGCATAAGCGTTACCATACAGATAAACCTGGTTTTTCTGAACGGCGGGAACCAGCTTCCAAATATTGCTCTGCATCGATTCTTCGAGCAATTCCTTATCGCCGTTATATACAAAAATATGATCCCCCAGATAAGTAGGCAGTACTTCCAGCGAAATGGCTTCAAAACCATCCTTCATATCCAGAGCGCTTTGCGTGGGCTTCAGTTGCAACGTTTCATAGATGGTTGGCGCACCATAATTGCCGCCTTTAGCGGCAAGCACGTAGACGACATTTTGGCTAAACTGAATGACGGATACGGTTTCGCCTTCCTTAACGACGCCTTTTATCTTCTCCCTGGCGGCTTCAGCTTTTTTCTCGTATTCCGCGATCCATTCTTCCGCTACATCCCTCTTGCCAAACACATCACTGATCCGTTTGAATTTTTCCAGCGGATTAACCGTAGACTCTCCTTCCCAATAAGGTACATATACGGTCGTGCCGATTTTTTCGTATTGCTCCAGTTCCTTGTCCACCGATACCAGAATCAGGTCAGGATCGAGTTCCGTCATCTTCTCAAGGTCCAGAGGAAGGTCCCCCAGATCCTCAATGCCTGCCAACGTTTCTTCAGTGACCCCCGCTTTATCAAACCAGCCTTCATCCAGCATAATATGTTTAACCCCGACCGGCTTAATGCCGAGCTTTAGCAGATGGCCCATATATTGATCGGCTACTACGCGTTTAGGATTGGCCGGAACGACTACATCGCCGCGCGGCGTAGATATTGTTCTTGTTTCAGCTTCTGTTGCCGTTGCTGTAGACGACGGACTTGAGGACGGAGCTTCACTTGCGGAGCTGCTCCCTCCAGCAGCGGAACAAGCAGACAGAATCAAACTCCAGGCTAACACCATAACCATGGCAACTTGCTTATTTCTCTGTTGCATATACGTTTCTCTTCCCTTCATATAATGAAAATGATTTTCAATATCATTATAAAAGAGAGGTTGTTTCTTTAAAAGGGCATTTTCTGATATGAGCATGGGCATTTTCTGATCATTTTCAGTCCCCGCGCCATTACTACGAAAAGCGAGAGGCGTGCAGGCAGCATGCTTTTTGAAGCTGCGGCTAAAAGAATGGGCGTCGGGAAAACCAACCTGCTCGGCAACTTCCTGAAGCGTCATCTCGCTGCCAAGCAGCAATTGTTGAGCCGTATGTATTCTGAGCTTATTCAAATACTGGATGGGACTAAGACCCAGCTTTTTTTTGAACAAACGGGACAAATGTCCTTCGCTGCAATCCAGAAAGAAGGAGATCGCGGCTAGCGAAATCGGCTCGCGATAATGCTCATGGATGTAGCGTATGGCTTGACTTACTCTGTCCGGCGGTTCCGGCTCCACCTCCTGCAATTGAAGCTGCCAGAGCAGCTCGTGGATAAACTGCTGAAAGGTGGCTTTAGCCTGAAGCGAACCAAGCTCTGACTCGCTGTTCCATTGGGTATACATGCTTTCAAGCCGTTCATATAGCTTAACGGGATAACGGGGCCCAAATTCGTAATGAGACAGAAACGGATTTTCGGCCTCCGCCAGCTCGACAATTGCCGAATGACATGAGGGAGTCAATACAGCTTTGTACAGCACCATGTACATTTGAAGCGTCTCTATAGCATGTACCCGCAGCATTGCCCCTTTGCCTCCATGAAACAGCCGGTAAACGCCTGCCGAATAGCTTTTTTCGTCCACATTCAGCAGAGCTTGTCCTTTAGTTATATACAGAAAAACGCTGCACGGAAAACGGTAATCCGCCAGCTTCTCCCCACGCTGCAGAGTCATCAGTCTGACATCCATTATTTTAATATAGGCATGATTCCATACTTTAATTTGATTGTTTAATCTCATTCCAAAACCCGGCTTCCTGAAGCAGCTCGCCAAGCAAGTCAAGCTGTCCTTCAATTGAAATTGGATCAAAATAAGAAATTTGTTCATGACTCAGCTCAAATAACCGGTTGCCCGTAACGGCGGGAAGACTTCTCCATCCTTCCCTTCCCTCAATCTGACGTATGCCCTCGCCTTCATTCACCACAAAAATGTAATCTGCTTCCCCCGCATAGTCATTCAATGCGCCAATGGGCAGATTTTGCCTGATTTGATCGCCGTTATCGATGAGCCTTTGCACCATTAACGGCGGGTTAAAGCGAAGACCGCGATAAATGCTCCATCCTCCTCTGCCGTAATTATCGCCAAACACGGCAAATTGGCTTCCGTTTCCCTGGATTCTAAGGATAACTGCAGTTAGTCGTTCCGTAGGAATGCCACCCTCCTTCAGCTTCCGCCGGATAGCTGACGCTTTCCGTTCATAACGGACAATAAACCGTTCCGCCGCTTGCGGGTTGCCGACAATTCTGCCCAGCATGCGGGTTTCCTCATAAAGATGCCGGTGCCCGTCGTAGGGAATAAACACCGCTGGCGCAATGCTCTGCAATTGCTCGTAATGATGGCGGTTATGGTCATTTAACAGTATCAAATCAGGCTTAAGGCCGGCAATCTGCTCCAGCGTTGGTGAAACGCCAAGATCAACCGTTTGCGTTTCGCGATCCCTTAGAAAAGCGCTGCCTCCCCACCAGGTCAGGTTCGCCCCAACAGGAGTGACACCCATTGCTATAACCGTCCCGCTGTAATAAAGCGCAACGACACGCAGACCGTCCCGTTTCCGGCTGACATATTGTTTAGGAGATTCACCAACAATTTGTTTAAAGCGACGGCTAAAATAATATACATCCTGATACCCCACGCTGCTTGCAATGCCGTTTAAGCTACCATTCCAGGACACAAGCTGCCGCTTGGCCCGGTTTATGCGCAATCTGGCGATGTAGTCCAGCGGATTTAATCCCGTCACCGTCTTAAACATGGAGGTGAATTGCCGAAGACCGCTGTTGGCTTCCAGCGCCAGCTGCTTGACGGAGTAATCCCGTGTCGGATCGCCGTGCAGCATGTCCAATATTCGGTTTAGCGCGGCACCCGGGGTTTCCTTGCTTAGCCAGTTCCGCTGGCATAAGTAAAACAAAAGCTGCTGCAGCAAAAGATGTCCCTCAAAGGGTCCAAGCTCTTGGCTTGAGCTGCTGCAGGCCTGCAGCGCCTCCAGCATTTTTTGCCAGACAGTGAACGGTTCAATATCCAGCTTTCCGTAAAAAGGAAACGGCATCGGCGAGTCCGCAGCGTTATGGCTGCCAGCCATGGCGACATCCAGCTCCAGCAGATAATAACATAACCCCGTTTTGTTATCAGGGTTTATCTTGATGGTGCCGGAAGGCGGAAGAAGAAAACAGCCTCCCTTGCGAAGGCGATAATATTTTCCGTCCAATTGACCTTCGCCGCTTCCGCTAAGGATGGAAATCAGCGTATGCCGGGTAGGAAATTGCTGAATCTTTCCGCTGTCAGGCCCGAAATTAACCATTTGGATGCCCTTTAGGCGGTACAGCCATTTTTCAATTGGCAGCTTCATTCTTTCGGTCAAGGGGGTATCCTCCTTCCAGCATTTCAATATATCCAATTGAGAATAAAAATCAATGATATTATTGTAACGAATGGGAAGGAAGGTTTCAATTATTCTCGTTCCGCTTGACTTTGGAGACAGCTCCATCGCGTTCGCATTCCTGTTCAGCCCTTCGATTAGCCTTATGGAAGCTTTAATAGAAGGTCGGTGATGGAATCCATTTGGCCGTTGATTGAAATCGGATCAAAATAGTAATAGCTTTTGCCGTCCAGTTCAATGACGCGTCCTTCCTTAACGGCGGGAATGGATTGCCACAGCGCTTGATCCTGAATTTCATCAATGCCTTCACCTTCGTTGGAGATAAAGATATAGTCCGCGTCGGCTACGAATTCGGGAAGCAGCTCCATGGATAGCTGCTGCACTAATCCCAGACCGTCCTTCTCCAGCTCCTCCTTAATTTTAGCCGGCTGCTGAAGCTTTAGTCCTTCATAAATCGGCCAGCCGCCACGGCCGTAGTTTTCGCCAAATATGGCAAACTGGCCGCCTTTTCCTTCTATTCGGATGATAGCCGCTTTGGCGTTTTCATCCACTATGCCAGCAAGCTTAGCTCGAGCGGCTGCCGCCTTTTCTTCAAATTCGGCCAGCAGCTGATTACCAACCTCCGGTTTGTTGATCAGCTCTGCAATCAGCTTGGCATCCTCGTATACATTTCTTTTGGCATCATAGGGAATCAAAACGGTCGGCGCTATTTTGGACAATTGGTCATAATCCTCTTCATTATTGTTGTTAACGATTATCAGATCAGGTTCAAGTGCCGTAACGGCCTCCAATGAAGGCGGGCCGCCGACATCTGCGATGCCATCGCCCTCCAGCTCGGCCAAATACGGGCTTCCGCCCCACCAGGGCAGGTTTGCGCCAACCGGTTTAACGCCAAAGGCAAGTAGAATATGATGATAATACAATGCCACAATTCGTTTTGGCTCTGCCGGAATTTCAACGTCCCCTTTTACCGTACTGACGACGCGTGTTCCATTCGAAGATTCGTTTGACGCAGACGGCGATGCGGCAGCTTCCGTTGAAGCCGCAGCCTCTGCCGAGGGCGAGCCCTCCCCTCCGGCGCTCCCGCCATTTCCGCCGCCTGCAGTTCCGCCTCCGCACGCTGCAATAAACAGCATTAAACTCGCCATCAGGATGGCGGACACCCTTTTTCTCATTAGCCCAGCTAACATTCTGTAACCCCCATTTGATACTAATTCTCATTTGTAACCTAGTATACGAAAAGAACAGAGGGGCTAGCAATGGATTTTCCGGATCAATTGTTGCGATTTTTTAAGAGATTATGTTTTTTTGTACAGGTTTGCAAGTATACGCAAGCACGTTTGCTTTCTTTTGACATGTCCGGCTAGTCTTGTACATAATACAAACAAGACTATTTTTAAAAATGCAATTGTTAGCTTTTAACGCCGGGCCTGCAGATGCAACTTTGCTATGGCGCATGGTTCGCAGCGTAATTAGCAAGCGTCAGGGGGAGATGATGAGGATGAATAAACAATTGATTGCGGCGGCTGAACGCGGGGATACAACTGAGGTATTGAGAATGCTGGAGGCTGCCATTCACTCCTAAACTAATGAAGTAACATCCTAATGAAAAGGAGTAGTTTTATGACAACAATTGCATGGGACGACTTCATGAAGGTGGAATTGCGTGTAGGCCGCATTATCCAAGTGGAACCATTTCCCGAAGCACGAAAGCCGGCCTACAAGCTGCTGTTGGATTTTGGGCCGGAGATTGGTCAGAGGAAATCAAGCGCTCAGATCACAGGACTTTATACACCCGATACCTTGCTAGGCAAGCTAGTTGTAGCAGTGGTCAATTTTCCGCCCAAGCAAATCGGACCCATCATGTCTGAGTGCCTGGTTACGGGGTTTCATAATGAGCAAGGAGATGTTGCCTTGTGCGTACCAGATCAATCGGTGCCGCTTGGCACGCGATTGCTTTGACAGCGCCGACACGCCATGGAGGTCATTTCCAAATTCCGTTTCTCTGAAGGTTGGAAGGTTGGCCTTTAATTAGAACGATTATATCGTATAAAAGCTAATGACATAACAACAAAGATATTATAACTTTACATTTTTTCAAATTTTTCATACAATATTCTCATATATTGAGAGGAGTTGGTTTTTTTGACGGAGTTTGGACTCATCAAAAATCGCATTGTGCATCTATATATTTCTTGCGAGGATGATGCTCGTGCCCGGGATTGGTACTCCAACATTTTAGGCTTAACCAATTTGGAAATGGAAAATGGCTTGAAGCTTTTACTGATGAATTGGGGCGAAAATCATAAACCAATCAATGATGGGGCGGTGTTTAGTCTTCACTCTCCTGACATCAAAAAAGCCCACGAAGTATTGAAAGCGCGCGGCGCCACGGTTGATGAAGTCGCACAGTACGGAGCGGATTATTGGGGTTTTCACGTTACTGATTCAGAGGGCAATTTAATTCTGATCATTGATCAAGCCAGCTAATAAGCGCTCAGCCTTCCAGCACCTGCAAATCGTGTCTTTAACGAATGGGAGCTACAAAAAAAGGCTTCTAAAAAGACAGAAGCCTTTTAAGCGCGTCCACTAGTCCAGGTCTTTACAGCCCCGCCTTCTCCATCTCCATACAAGCCAGCACAAACGCACCAACGCCGTGAAGGTCGTTGCTGCTGGTTGGGCGGGTGACATAGTTTTCGTAGTCGCCCGCAGGGGTGCCGATGCATATATCCGGCAG
>PJUA01000302.1_pt1 | contig 34562 bp, 28 predicted proteins | sample 1512151 | NCBI WGS metagenome assembly PJUA01 (sample SAMN08177678, study PRJNA422409) | Soil metagenome, whole genome shotgun sequencing project. | isolation source: Soil enriched on filter paper: beechwood xylan treatment | place: USA: Madison | collected 2015-01-15
CTCGACTTCCTCGAGCGGCTGACGCTGCGGCACGCCGACGTCGACGCGACGCTCGCGCTCGTGCCCGGGTCGGTCGACGTCGACGGCGTCGTCGCGCACCTGCGGCGCGAGCTGCGCGCCGCCGCCGACGGCCAGCCGTACGCCTGCTACGCGTTCCCGCAGTCCACCTACGCGACCGCCGGGCTCGTCGCCGCCGTCCTCACGGGCGCCGACCGGCACCCCGTCGCGCCGACCACGCCGCGCGCCGCCCGTGACCTGCTCGGGCTGCGGTCGCACGCCGGGCACGCCGCGCTGCTCACCGAGTCCCACGCCCTGGCCCTGCAGCAGGACGCGGCCGCCGCAGCCCGGGTGCTCGCCCAGCCGTCGTCGTGGTCGGACGAGCCGGACGCGACCGTGCACCTGCTCGCCGCCGCGAAGCAGCTCGCGGCCGTCCTGAGCCGGACCTTCGCCGCCGGGGCGGTGCCCGCGCGACCGCGTCCCACGACGCTCTGGGGCCGGGTGCCGATCCGCCGGCTCTGACCGGCGTCCCGTCGGGCGGCACGCTCGTGGCTGGGAGGATGGGCGGGTGCCCCGCCCGGACCTGCAGCCCGTCACCGACCCCGCCGACCCCCGCCTCGCCGACTACGTCTCGCTGACCGACGTCGCGCTGCGCTCCCGCCACGAGCCCGCCAAGGGCCTGTACATCGCGGAGTCGTCGACCGTGCTGGAACGGGCGCTGCGCGCCGGGCACCGGCCCCGGTCCGTCCTGCTGGCCCCGCGCTGGGTGCCTGACCTGGAGCGCATGCTGGCCGCGCAGCCCGACGACGGGACGAGCGTGCCCGTCCTCGTCGCCGACGAGCCCGTCCTGGAGGCCATCACCGGCTTCCACGTGCACCGGGGTGCGCTCGCCGCGATGCACCGGCCGCCGCTGCCGTCGGTTGCCGACGTGCTCGCGGGCGCCCGCGGGGGAGCCGGGGCGCGTCGCGTCGCGGTGCTCGAGGACGTCGTCGACCACACGAACGTCGGCGCCGCGTTCCGGTCCGCCGCCGCGCTGGGCGTCGACGCCGTGCTCGTCACGCCGCGCTGCGCCGACCCTCTCTACCGGAGGTCCGTCCGCGTCTCGATGGGCACCGTGTTCCAGGTGCCGTGGACCCGCATCGATCCCTGGCCCGACGGCATCGACCTCCTGCGGGACCACGGGTTCGTCACCGTGTCGCTCGCGCTCGCCGACGACGCGATCACGCTCGACGACCTCGTCGCCGACCCGCCCGAGCGGCTCGCGCTCGTCCTCGGCGCGGAAGGGCACGGGCTCAAGCCCGCGACCGTCGCCGCGTCCGACCTCGTCGTGCGGATCCCCATGGCCGGCGGGGTGGACTCCCTCAACGTCGCCGCCGCGGGCGCGGTCGCGTTCTGGGCGACGCGCGCGTAGACCTCCGCGAGGTCGCGCGGCCGGAAAAGTGCTGGCCAGGGCGACGGTGCCCGCGGCACAGTACGGGGGCGCCGCAGCGGCGACACCCGACGACGTCGGGACCACGAGGGCATGCGCCGGGAGGAGGGGACCTTGACGAGCATCACGCCGGACGGCCGGCAGGGCGACCGCCACGTCGCCGTGCACCCGTCCCTGATCCTCCGCGGTGAGCGCCCCGTCGACGACCTCGTCGACGACGTCTCGTGCCGCCGGTGGCGCACGGAAGCCGCGCCCTCCTGACCTGACGCACGCCGCAGGTCCCGAGGGCCGCTCCCGTCACCGGTGAGCGGCCCTTCGCCGTCCTGCCCGCGAGCCGTTGCGCCGCGGACGCCACGGGGGCGCAGGAGCCCGCCGGGCCGCACAGCCCGACCGGAGAGGTTCGACTCCTCTGTCCCCGACCTCGACCACCTCGGTCACGACATCCCCGACCGCCGGGACCACTCCGTCCCGACGCCCCCACCACGCAGACCCGCCCGACCCACGGTCCGGCCACCACCCAGGAAGGAGACCGCCATGGTCCGCCTCGTCCACCAGTCCCTCGTCACCACCCGACCGGCGATCTCCGACCGCGACGCGGAGGCGGCCCGCCGCCGCATCGCCCGCCGGACCGCCCGCAACCCGCTGCGCCGCGTCCGGATCACCTGCGAGCCGCACGCCGTCCGCGACGCGCTCGCGACCGTCGGCGACCGCATCTGGTGCGACGCGCACGCCGACTGGGCGACCGTCGTGGAGGTCACCGAGTAGCCCGCACCGCGTAGCCCGAGCATCCCGTCCGCACCCGGACGGTCCCGCACGCAGACACGAGAGAAGAAGGAGGTGAGCCCGGTGTCCGGGGTCCTGGTCCTCAACGCAGGCTACGAGCCCCTGCACCGGGTCAGCCTGCAGCACGCCGCCCAGATGCTGCACCGCCGGGTCGCGGTCGTCGAGGAGGCGGTCGCGGGCAAGCGGTACGGGCCGTACCCGCTGCCCGCGGTCCTGCGCCTCGTGCGGTACGTGCAGATGCGGTGGCGGCACCGCAGCGGGACGCCGCCGTGGTCGCGTGCCGGCGTCCTGCGCCGCGACCGGCACGTCTGCGCGTACTGCGGTGCGCGCGACGCCGGCACCGTCGACCACGTCCTGCCGCGGTCGCGGACCGCCGACGCGAACACGTGGCTCAACACCGTCGCGTCGTGCGGCCGCTGCAACAACCTCAAGCGGGACCGCACGCCGCAGGAGGCGGGGATGCGGCTGCGGTACGCGCCGCGCGTGCCGTCGTTCGCCGAGCTCCTGCACGCGTGAACCGGGTGGACCGTCCGTCGGGGCGGTCCGCCCGGTTCCGTACTGATGCCGCCGTTCTCGGCGGCGTGACGTCCTGCGACCATGGGTCGGTCAGGTGGGTTCGTCCCGGTCCGTCCCCGGACCGGCCGAGCACGAGGAGCGCACCATGCCCGATCTCGCCGACGCCACGGCCGCCCCCGCCGCGGCACCGTCGTCCGACCTGTTCCAGCCCGTCGGGCCGACGCCCGACGACGTCGCGACCCGCATGGTCGCGATGCTGCTCGGCGCCCAGGAGGTCCTCGCCGTGCACGCCGGCGACCGGCTCGGCTGGTACCGGACGCTCGCGCAGGACGGCCCGACGACGTCCGTCGACCTCGCGCGCGCCACGGGGACGCACGAGCGGTACGCCCGCGAGTGGCTCGAGCACCAGGCGGTCGCGGGCTTCGTCACCGTCGACGACGACCGGGCCGCCGCGCACGAGCGTCGCTACGCGCTGACGCCCGGCGCCGCCGAGGTCCTCACCGACCACGACTCCGAGCTGTTCCTCGGGCCCCTCGCGCGGATGCAGGTCGCGAGCCTGCGCGCCGTCGACCACCTGCTCGACGCCTACCGCACCGGCGGCGGCGTCCCGTGGGCGGCGCTCGGTGCCGACGCGCGAGTCGCAGGCTGCGGTCAACCGGCCGTTCTTCCTCGGGTCGTTCGTCGAGGAGGTCGTCCCCGCGATCCCCGAGCTGCACGCCCACCTGAGCCGCGGCGCCCGCGTCGCGGACGTCGGGTGCGGCGAGGGATGGTCGAGCATCGCGATCGCCCGCGCGTTCCCCGGCGCGACCGTCGTCGGGCTCGACGTCGACGAGCCGTCCGTCGCCGCGGCCACGCGGAACGCCGCCGCGCACGGGCTCGCCGACCGGGTGTCGTTCCGCGGGGGCGACGCCGCCGGTGCCGTCGGCGCGTTCGACGTCGTGACCGCCTTCGAGTGCGTGCACGACATGCCCGACCCCGTCGGCGTCCTGCGCGCGGCCCGCGCGATGGTGCACGACGACGGCTTCGTCCTCGTCATGGACGAGCGCACCCAGGAGCGGTTCACCGCACCCGCCGGGCACGTCGAGCGGCTCTTCTACGGGTACTCGCTCGGCGTCTGCCTGCCCGACGGCATGTCGCAGGAGGGCAGCGTCGGCACCGGCACCGTCATGCGTCCCGACGTGCTCGCCGGGTACGCGCAGGACGCGGGCTTCTCCGGCGTCGAGGTGCTGGACGTCGAGAACGACTTCTTCCGGTTCTACCGGCTCGTCGGCTGAGCGGCGTGCGGCCGGCCGTCTGGGCCGGTGACGTCAGGCGGCTGTGCGGTCGGGGTCAGGGCAGGGCGAGCCCGTCGACCACCTCGACGCCCGGCGCGCGCGCCAGCAGAGCGCCCGGCAGCGCGATCTTCGACCGCCGCAGACCGCTGCCGATGACGACCGTCCCGCCCGCGTCCGGGTCGTCGACCGCGACCCGCGCGTCGACCAGCACCCGGTAGCCCGCGGGCAGCCCCAGCGGCGTGATGCCGCCGTACTCCATGCCCGACTCCGCGACCGCGCGGTCGGTCGGCAGGAAGGACGCCTTGCGCACGTCGAGCAGCCGCTTGACCGTCGCGTTCACGTCGGCCCGCGTCGTGGCCCGCACGACCGCCGCGGCGACCCGCTCGACGCCCTCCCGACGACCCGAGACGAGCACGCAGTTCGCCGACGCCGCGGGCGGCAGGTCGTATGCCGCGGTGAGCGCCGCGGTGTCGGCCAGGTCCGGGTCGATCTCGGTGACGAGCACCGCGTCGGCCACCGCGGGGTCGGCAGCCAGCCACGCCTCGACCGCAGCACGGACCGGGTCGGCGAGCAGGTCGGGGCGGTCGACCGCGCGCACCCACGGCAGCGTGCCGAGGACCGTCGTCCCGGCCGTCACCGCTGGTACGTCCCCACGAGCACGGCGCGCGCGAGCGTGTGGAACACCACCGCGGTGTTCACCGCCCCCGGCATCGCGTCCGGGCCGACGCCGAGCGAGGCGGTGTCGAGCGCGTGCACGACGAAGAAGTAGCGGTGCACCTGGTCACCAGGCGGCGGGGCTGCCCCCACGTACGCGGCCTCGCCGTCGTCGCCGCGCACCGCGAACGCCCCGGCCGGCAGCGTCGTGCTGCCCGCGGTGCCCGCGCCGGACGCGAGCTCCGTCGTCGTGGCGGGCACGTCGACGAGCGTCCAGTGCCACCAGCCCGCCGGACCCGGGGCGTCCGGGTCGAAGCAGCTCACGACGAACGAGCGGGTGCCCTCCGGGAAGCCCGACCAGGCGAGGTGCGGCGACACGTTCGCGCCCGCCGGGGTGTTCGTGTGGGCGTCCGGGAGCCGGTCGCCGGGCGAGAAGTCGTCGCTGCGCAGGTCGAACGACGGCACCGCGGGCAGCAGCGCGTACGGGTCGGGGGCGACGGGACGGGTCAGCGAGGTCATCGCGACATCATCGCCCGCGGGTGGCGGGGGCGCGCGGGGTTCTGTGCTGACGTCGGCCCGTGTCGGCTCGTCTCGGCAGATTCCGGAGGTCGCGCCGCAGGTCCGGGCGGTGCGCGGGTCGCCGCCGTTGCGCCGGGGGAGTGGCCCGATTGACACGCCTCCGGGTGTCAGCGTCTACTGAGATACTCGAACAGGTGTTCGACGAATCGGTGAGATCCGGACGTCGTCGCAGGTCAGAACGTCGTGACGTCGCGGGAGGTGGTGCCGGATGGCGGTGGGTGCGCTGTCCGGGCAGGACCGGGCCGAGCTGGCCCGGGCCGTGCTGGCGCACGCCGAGCTGAGGACGGGAGCCCGCAGCACCCGGATGGGACTGCGAGCCGTGGACCTGCCGGGTGGGCCTCCGGCGACGACAGCCGCGCGCGAGGCGGGGAGCGGTCCGCCGGCGACCACGACCGGTCCGGCTGCGGTCCCGACCGAAGTGGCGGCGGCACCGTCGACCGGTCCGGTGGGCGTGCCGGCGACCGTGCCCGACTACGACGGGTCGGTTGCCGGGATCCCGGCGCACCGCGCCACCGTCCGGCCGGCCGAGCCGTCGTCGCCCCGGTACGCGGGCGTCCTGACCACCGAGCGTCCGCCGCTGCCCGTCCCCGCCCGGCTCTCCGCGCTGCTGCCCGACGGCCTGCGGCGCGGCGCGACGACCGCCGTCGTCGGGTCCACGTCGCTCGTCCTGACGATGCTCGCGCACGCCTGCGCGGGCGGTGCGTGGGCGGCCGTCGTCGGGCAGCCGACCGTCGGCCTGCTCGCCGCGGCGCAGGCCGGGGTCGCGCTCGACCGGCTCGCGGTCGTCCCACGGCCCGGCGCCGATGCGGCCACCGTGGTCGCGGCGCTCGTCGACGGCATCGACGTCGTGCTCGTCGGGCCGGACACGGCGCTCACGGACGCGGACCGGCGGCGCCTGTCCGCCCGGGCGCGCGACCGCGGTGCGGTGCTGCTCTCGAGCGTGCCGTGGCCGGGAGCCGGGACGGTGCTCACCGTCGAGGGCGGCCGCTGGTCGGGCGTCGGCGCGGGCGACGGGCGGCTGCGCGCCCACGAGCTGCGCGTGACCCGCTCGGGCCGTGGCGGCGCCGCCGTCCCGCTGTCGGTCGACCTGACGCTGCCGCTGTCCGCGGAGCGCGGCACGGTGCCGGTGTGGACGGCCGGCACGGGGACGAGCGGCACGGGGACGAGCGCTGTCGTGACGAGTGCTGCCGCGACGCGCGCGGCCGGTGATGGCGACGACCCGTCCGTGCTCGTCGTGGTCGCAGGTCCCGACCTGCGGCTCGTGGGATGAGGGGCGCGCGATGAGCACCCGGACCACCGTGCTGTGGGTCCCCGACTGGCCGGTCGTGGCGGCCACCACCGTCGACGAGGTCCCCGCGCACCTGCCCGCCGCGGTGCACGACGGGCAGCGTGTCACGGCCGTGTCCGCGCTCGCCCGCGTCGAGGGCGTGCGCCGCGGGATGCGGCGTCGGCAGGCCCAGGGCTGCTGCCCCGAGCTCGTGCTGCTGCCCGCCGACGACGCGCGCGACGTCCGCCTGTTCGAGCCCGTCGCGAGCGCGGCGGAGACGGTCGTCGCGGGCATCGAGGTGGTCCGCGCGGGCCTGCTGCTGCTCCCCGCGGGCGGCGCCAGCCGGTACCACGGCTCGGAGGACGTCCTGGCGGAGCGGCTCGTCGACGCCGTGGCGGACCTGTCGGGGCACGAGTGCGCGGTCGGCACCGCCGACGGGCTGCTCGCCGCGGTGGTCGCCGCCCGCACCGGCGCGGTCGTGCCACCGGGCCGGTCGCCGGCGTTCCTCGCGGAGCGGGGCGTCGTCGAGCTCGTGCACGCCGCGGTCACCGAGGACACCGTGCGGGACGTCACCGACCTCGTCGACCTCCTGCACCGCCTCGGCCTGCGCACGCTCGGTCAGCTCGCCGCGCTGCCGCCCACGGACGTGCACGCCCGGTTCGGGCGCCTCGGCACGTGGGCGCAGACCCTCGCGCGCGGCGACGACGAGCGCCCCCCGGCCCGGCGACGTCCCGAGGCGGACCTCGAGGTCGCCACCGAGCTCGACCCGCCGCTCGACCGGGTCGACACCGCCACGTTCGCGGGCCGCCGCCTTGCGGAGGACCTGCACGCGCTGCTCGTGCACCGCTCGGTCACGTGCGGACGGCTGCAGATCGCCGCACGCACCGACGACGGTACCGACCTGGTCCGCACGTGGCGCACCGACCTGGGCGGGTTCGGCGGCCTGACGCCGCAGCGCATCACCGACCGGATCCGCTGGCAGCTGGAGAGCTGGCTGTCCTCGACGGCCGTCGCGACCGCCCGAGGCCGCGCGCAGGACGCACCCGACCGGGTCCGCGCCGCCCGGGCCCGTGCCCTGCGCAGCCGGTCGCAGGACCCGTGGGCGCTCGACGACCTGCCGGTCGACCCCTGGCCCGACGACGACACCCGCGCGGTGACCCTGGTCCGCCTCGCCGTCACCGCGCTCGACGTCGCGCCCGCGGGTGCCGAGCAGGGGCGGCTGTGGGGCGGTCCGTCGGGCGGCGACCTGCGCGCGCACCGCGCGCTCGACCGCGTGCAGGGGATCGTCGGCGGGCAGGGCGTCCTCACCGCGACCCTGCAGGGAGGCCGCGGGGTCCGCGACCAGGTGCACCTGCGCCCCTGGGGTGAGGAGCCGGCGCCCGCCCGCGCCGCCGACCTGCCGTGGCCCGGCCGGCTGCCCGACCCGGCGCCCGCGACCGTCCTCGCCGAGCCCGTCCCGGTCGACGTCCGGGACGCGACCGGACGGCCCGTGCTGCTCGACGTGCGGGTCGGGATGCGCGGCGAGCCCGCGACGGTCCGCTGGCCGCAGGACGGCGCCGACCGGCGACCGGCCGTGCGCGACCGCGTGGTGGCCGGCTGGGCCGGGCCGTGGCTGCTGAGCGGCCGGTGGTGGGCACCCGGCGCGGGATCAGGGCAGCCGGGAGCGGCCGCCGTGCCCGGTGCGGGTGGTGGTCGTCAGCCGGGGCTGCGCGGGCACCTGCAGGTGACGTTCGACGACGGCGACGCGGTGCTGCTCGTCGGCGACGCGGACGGCTGGGCGTGCGAGGCGACGTATGACTGAGCGGACGACCGGACGGGCGGCGTCGGGCGCGTCGTTCCCGCCGCGCTACGCCGAGCTGCACGCCCACTCGGCGTTCAGCTTCCTCGACGGCGCCAGCCAGCCCGAGGAGCTCGCCGCGGAGGCCGCCCGGCTCGGGCTGGAGGCGCTCGCGCTGACCGACCACGACGGCCTCTACGGGGTGGTGCGCTTCTCGCAGGCCGCGAAGGCCGTCGGCATGCCCACGGCGTTCGGCGCCGAGCTGCACCTGCCCGCCCCTGACGGGCGGCGGCACCCGCACGAGCGCACGCGCGCGACCCCCGGCCTGCCCGTGCTCGACCTGCCGACCGGCGTCCCCGACCCGCGCGCGTCGCACCTGCTGGTCCTCGCCCGCGGCCCCGACGGGTACCGGGCGCTGTCCCGCTCGATCGCGGAGGCGCACCTGCGCACGGGGGAGAAGGGCGCGGCCGACTACCGGCTCGAGGAGCTCGCCGCGAACGCCGCCGGGCAGTGGCTGGTCCTCACCGGCTGCCGCAAGGGGACGGTCCGCCGGGCCTTGGCGGGCGGTGACCCGTCCGGGGTCGGCGGGGTGGCCCCGGGCGGCGTCGCCGCGGCGCGGACCGAGCTGGACCGGCTCGTCGCACTGTTCGGCCGGGACAACGTCGCGGTCGAGGTCACCGCCACGGGCGACCCGTACGACTCGGAGCGGGCGGACGCCCTCGCCGCGCTCGCGGCCGACGCCGGGCTGCCGCTCGTCGCGACCGGCAACGTGCACTACGCGACCCCGCGCGACGCCGACCTCGCCGCGGCGCTCGCGGCCGTGCGGGCGCGCTCGTCGGTCGAGGACCTCGACGGCTGGCTGCCCGGGGCGCCGGTCGCGCACCTGCGCTCCGCGACGGAGATGCTCGCGCTGCACCGGCGGCACCCGTCGGCGGTCGGGACGGCCGCCGCGCTCGCCGCGGAGTGCGCGTTCGACCTGTCGCTCGTCGCACCGCAGCTGCCGCCGTACCCGGTCCCCGACGGGCACACGGAGACGACGTGGCTGCGCGAGCTCGTCCGGCAGGGGGCGCTCGAGCTGTACGGGCCGCCCGACGCGGAGCGTGTCCCGGGGGCCTACGCGCAGCTCGCGCACGAGCTGCGCGTCATCGAGGAGCTCGGCTTCCCCGGGTACTTCCTCGTCGTGTACGACCTGGTGAAGTTCTGCCGGGACCACGGCATCCTCGGGCAGGGCCGCGGGTCGGCCGCGAACTCGGCGGTCTGCTACGCGCTGCGCGTGACCGCCGTCGACGCGGTGCGGCACGGGCTGCTGTTCGAGCGGTTCCTCGCCCCCGAGCGGGACGGGCCGCCGGACATCGACGTCGACATCGAGTCGGCGCGGCGCGAGGAGGTCATCCAGTACGTCTTCGAGAAGCACGGCCGGTCGCACGCGGCACAGGTCGCGAACGTCATCTCCTACCGGCCGCGCTCGGCGATCCGCGACGCCGCCCGCGCGCTCGGCTACGACGCGGGGCAGCAGGACGCGTGGGCGAAGTCGATCGAGCGGTGGGGGAGCCTGCGCCCGCCCGTACCGACATCGCCTGCACCGTCGCCGGTCCCGCCCGCGTCAGGCGCCGGACCCGTGACCCGACCACCCGCCGCCGGACCGCAGGGGGGACCGGCGGCGGGTCGCTCCGCCCGGCCGCACGACGGTCACGTCGGGCCCGTGCCCGGCGCGCCGTCATCGGCGGCCCCGCCCGACGGGGCGGTCGCCGTGCGCACGGCCCGCGACGACCGGCGCCGCGCGAAGGCGTCGATGTGGGGCAACACCTACGAGCCGCCGCCCGTGCTGACCCGCCCGGCGGGACCGGTCGGGCGCTCCCCGAAGGGCGTCGAGGTCCCGGGGCTGGCGACGGCCGACGGCCACGACGTCGTCCCCGCGCTGCTGCCGCCCGCCGCGAGCGACCTCGACGAGATCCCCGAGCACGTCGTCGACCTGGCCGACCGGTTCCTGCGCCTGCCGCGGCACCTGGGCATCCACTCGGGCGGCATGGTCATGTGCGACCGGCCCGTCATCGAGGTGTGCCCGGTGGAGTGGGCGCGGATGCCCGGCCGCACGGTGCTGCAGTGGGACAAGGAGGACTGCGCCGACGCGGGGCTCGTGAAGTTCGACCTGCTGGGGCTCGGCATGCTGACGGCGCTGCGGATCGCGTTCACGTCGGTCGCGGAGCACGAGGGGCGGACGCTCGACCTGCACGCGCTGCCTGCCGAGGACCCCCGCGTGTACGACCTGCTGAGCGCCGCGGACACCGTCGGGGTGTTCCAGGTGGAGTCGCGCGCGCAGATGGGGACGCTGCCGCGCCTGCAGCCGCGCACGTTCTACGACATCGTCATCGAGGTCGCGCTCATCCGCCCCGGGCCCATCCAGGGCAACTCGGTGCACCCGTACATCGAGCGCGCGCACGGCCGCCAGGCGGTCACGTACCTGCACCCGCTGCTGGAGAAGTCGCTCGCCAAGACCAAGGGCGTGCCGCTGTTCCAGGAGCAGCTCATGCAGATGGCGATCGACGTCGCCGACTTCACGCCCGCGGAGGCCGACCAGCTGCGCCGCGCGATGGGCTCGAAGCGCTCGACGGAACGCATGGAGGCCCTCAAGGGGCGGCTGCTGTCGGGCATGGCGTCGCACGGCATCACCGCGGAGGTGGGGGAGCAGATCTACGACAAGCTGCGGGCGTTCGCGGACTTCGGGTTCCCCGAGTCGCACGCGTACTCGTTCGCGTTCCTCGTCTACGCGAGCGCGTGGCTGAAGGTGTACCACCCGGCGGCCTTCTACGCGGGCCTGCTCGCGGCGCAGCCCATGGGGTTCTACTCGCCGCAGAGCCTCGCCGCGGACGCCCGCCGGCACGGCGTCGAGGTGCTCCGCCCGGACGTGCAGGCGTCCGACGTGCAGGCGTGCGTCGAGCGCACCGGGCCGACGCCGCCGGGCGGCGAGCCGCTGCTCGTCCCCGCGCCCAGCGGCACCGGCCCGGCGGTCGGCGTGGGGGTGCGCACCGGCGCGGCGGCGGACGTGCCGCGCTCGCTGGCGGTCCGGCTCGGGCTCGCGTCGGTCCGGTCGGTGGGGGAGGACGTCGCCCAGCGGCTCGTCGACGAGCGTCGCGCCCACGGGCCGTTCGCCGACCTGCGCGACCTGGTCCGCCGGGTGCGGCTGAGCACGACGCAGCTCGAAGCGCTCGCGACGGCCGGTGCGCTGGACGTCCTGGGCGCGACCCGGCGGGAGGCGCTGTGGGCGGCGGGCGCGCTCGCCCAGGAAGGGCCGGACACGCTGCCCGGGGTGAGCGTCGGGGTGCAGGCGCCGACGCTGCCTGGCCTCAGCGACGTCGAGGCGGCCACCGCGGACGTGTGGGCGACGGGCGTGTCGGTCGACTCCTACCCGACGCAGTTCGTCCGCGACGGCCTGGACGCCGCGGGGGTGCTGCGCGTCGTCGACGCGTTCGCCCACGAGGCCGGTCGACGGGTCGCGGTCGCGGGCGTCGTGACGCACCGGCAGCGTCCCGGCACGGCCGGCGGGGTCACGTTCCTGTCGCTCGAGGACGAGACGGGGCTGCTCAACATCGTGTGCTCGGCGGGCCTGTGGCAGCGGTTCCGGCGCGTCGCCCGCACGTCGCGCGCCCTGGTGGTCCGCGGGCGCCTGGAACGCTCGGACGGGGCGACGAACCTCGTCGCCGAGCACCTCGGCGTGCTGTCGCTCAAGGTCCGCTCGACGTCGCGCGACTTCCGCTAGCCGCCCGAGCCGGGGGTGGTGCAGCGGTCGGGCCGGTCAGGCGCGCTGGGCCGCGCTGCCGCGCAGGATCGACGTCATCTTCTTGCCGCGTGCGACCTCGTCGACGAGCTTGTCCATCCAGCGGATCTGCTGCATGAGCGGGTCCTCGATCTCCTCGACGCGGTAGCCGCAGATCAGCCCCGTGATGAGGGTGGCGTCGGGGTTCATCGCGGGCGCCTGGGCGAAGAACGTCTCGAGGTCGACCTCGTCGGCGATCACTCGTGCCAGCCCGGCCTCGTCGTAGCCGGTGAGCCACGTGATGACCTGGTCGACCTCGTCCTTGCCGCGGCCCTTGCGCTCGACCTTCTGCACGTAGAGCGGGTAGATGCTGGCGAAGCTCATGGCGAAGATGCGGTGTCCCGGCATGGTGCGACCTCCGTCGTCCGCGTCCCGTCGCCCGGTGGTCCGGGGCCGACGGGATCGCTCGTCTCGGACCAGTCTCCCACCGGTGGCCCCGCCCGCCCTCGTGCCCGCTCGTCCGGTGCAGAGATCCGGCGGCGGACGCCCCCCGCACGGACGTCACGGTTCGCTAGCCTGCGACGATGCTCGGACCCCTCGCCGCGTACCTGCCCACCCCGCGCACCCCGGAGGGCGGCGTCGCGCCGGGCGTCCTCGCGGCGCTCGCGGACCGCGCCGTGACGGCCGGGGTCGACGGGATCGCCGTCCTGGGCTCCACGGGCGGGTTCGCCTACCTCGACGGCGGTGACCGGGCGCGCGTCGCGCGGGCCGCGGTCGAGGCGGTCGCCGGGCGGGTGCCCGTGGTGTGCGGCATCGGCGCGCTGACGACCGCGGACGTGCTCGGCCACGCGGCCGCGGCGCGCGCGGCGGGCGTCGACGCGGTCCTGCTGCCGACGACGTCGTACCTGCCGCTCACCGGCGCCGAGGCGTTCGCGCTGTACCGGGACGTCGCGGCGGTCGCCGAGGTGCCCGTGTGGGTCTACCACAACCCCCGCACGACCGGCCTGGAGCTGTCGGTCGACGACCTCGCGGCGATCGCCGCGCTGCCGGGCGTCGGCGGCCTGAAGGACCGTGGCCTGGACGCCGACGACGTCCGCGCCCGGTGCGCGGCGCTCCGCGCGTCCGTGCCCGGGCACGTCGAGGTCGGGTTCAGCGGCGACGCGCTCGGCGCGCGGGCGTTGCTCGCCGGCGCGCGCACGTGGCACAGCGGCCTCGCGGGCGTGCTGCCGGGGCCGTGGGTCGCGACCGCCGCGGCGGCCGTGGCCGGGGACGAGGCGGAGGTCGACGCGTGGACGGCCCGCCTCGCGCCGCTGACGGACCTCGGGGCGCGCTGGGGTGCGATGCGGCTCGCGGGTGCCGTTGCCCGGCACGCGGGGCTGGACCTCGGGCCGCTGCCCGCCCCGCTGCTGGAGCCGCCCGCCGACGTGCGGGACGCGGTCGACCGGGCGGTCGCGTCGGTCGTGGCCTGATGCCTGACGCGTGACGCCCGGCGGTCGCGCCCCGACGTCGTGCGGTCGCGCGGGTGCGGACGAGCGCCGTCGGCTGCCTGGCGTCTCAGCCGTGCGCCGGGGCGCTCTCCACCTCGTCCTGGGCGTCGGTCGGCCGGACCTCGTCGTCCGCGTCGTCCTCGTCCATCGGCGGGTCGAGCGTCCGCAGCCGCGAGAAGATCGCCCAGACGACGGCCACGAGCGGCACGGCGATGACGGCGCCGAGGATCCCCGCGGTCAGCGTCCCGGCAGTGACCGCCAAGGCCACGACGACGGGGTGCAGCGACACCTGCTTGCCCATGACGAGCGGCTGCAGGATGTGCCCCTCGAACTGCCCGATGAGCGCGATGCCGATGCCGACGATGGCCGCCGACAGGAGCCCGTTCGCGGCGAGCGCCACGATCATCGCGACCAGCATCGCCGCAGGGGCGCCGACGAGCGGGATGAACGCACCGATCATGACGAGGACCGCGAGCGGCGCCGACAGGGGCACCCGCAGCACGGACAGCAGGATGAACGCGAGGAGCCCGTCGGTCACCGCGATGATGACCGTCCCGCGCGTGTAGCCGGAGAACGTGTACCAGCCGGCGCCGCCCGCGGTCGTCCACGTCTCCCGGAACCGCGTCGGCAGCTGGTTGAGGAACCACGTCCACATCTCCTGGCCGCGCGCCAGGAAGAACACCGTGCAGAAGATCGCCAGCGCGAGCGCCGTGAAGATCTCGACGACCGAGCCGGCACCCGCGGCGGCCTGCGACGCGAGGTCGCCCGCGTGGTCCTGCACCCACTGCTGCGCGTTGCCGATCCACTCGGCGATCTGCTCGTTCGTGATGCTGAACGGCAGCGGCCCGTTCTCCAGGAAGTCCGTGATCTGGCTGATGCCGTCGCTGAACTGCTTGGTCAGGTCGGTCCACTGGTTGGCGATCGAGTAGCCGATGTACGTCAGCAGCCCCAGGAAGAACAGGATCCCGCCGAGGATCGACAGGCCCGTCGCCAGGCCGCGCCACATGAACCGCGACAGGAAGTCCACGATCGGGCGCAGCACCGCCGTGAACACGAACGCGAGGAAGACGGCGATGAACAGCAGCTGCACGCGGGACGTGGCGTAGAACACCAGTGCGACCGCCGCGAGCACGACCAGCAGCCGCCACGACACGCCCGCCATGACGCGCAGCCAGTGCGGGGCGGTGTGCTCGACGCCGTACGCGCTCGGGTTGCGTCGTGCGCCCGCGACCTTGCGCGCAGCGCCCGATCCCGTCGACAGACCCGGACTCCTGGTCGCGTCGGTCATGGCCCCCCATCCAGGTCGGACACCTCGCCGGAGCCGCTGCCGGGCACCGTGCCGTCAGTCTGCACCCGGGGGCGGATGCATGCCCGACCGCCGCACCGTGCTATCTTTTCTGCCGCACCTGAGGGAGCCTACGGGCCCCCGGACGGTCCACCTGTCCGGGTGGCGGAATGGCAGACGCGCTAGCTTGAGGTGCTAGTGCCCGAAAGGGCGTGGGGGTTCAAGTCCCCCTCCGGACACTCGTTGAGACAGCGAACACGAAGGGCCTCGATCCACGGATCGGGGCCCTTCGTGTTGCGGTCGGGTGCCCCGTACCCTCGGCGGTGACCCGGGTCCCCGGGCGCTCGCAGAAGGAGGCCCGTGCCCGTGACCACGTTGAACGCCGGACAGAACGTCCCGCTGCCCGAGGCGACCGTGCGGGTGGAGGTCAGCGGTGCGGTGGACCTCACGGCGCTCGTGCTGAGCGCGTCCGGCAAGGTCGACGGCGACGAGGACATGGTGTTCTTCAACCAGCCGGAGGCGCCCGGCGCGCGGCTCGCGGGCCGCACGCTCGACCTGACGCCCGGAGCACTGCGCAGCGGGGCGGAGCGGGTCGTGCTCGTCGCGTCGCCCGCGGCCGAGGGGCAGACGTTCCGCGAGGTGCCCGGGGTCGGGGTGTCGCTCACGTCGGGGGCGCTGAGCGCGACGTTCACGCCCGGGTCGCTCACCACCGAGACGGCGCTGGTGCTGTGCGAGGTGTACCGGCGGGACGGGGCGTGGAAGGTCCGGGCCGTCGGGCAGGGGTACTCCGACGGGCTCGCCGGGCTCGCGCGCGACTTCGGCGTGGACGTCGAGGAGCCGGCCGCCGCGGCCGCCCCGGCAGCACCGTCCGCGCCGGCGCCGCCGGCGCCGTCCGCCCCGGCGATCTCGCTGACCAAGGGCGAGGAGCGGCTGCCGCCGGACATGCGCAAGCGCCTCAGCCTGCGCAAGGAGCTCGTCACCGTCTCGCTCACCAAGAAGGGCGCGACGGGCCTCAAGGCCCGGGTGATCGGGGTGCTCGACGTCAGCGGGTCGACGTCCGGGCTGTTCCGCAGCGGCGTCTTCGCGCGAGCGGTCGAGCGGATCATGCCCGTGGCGGCCGCGCTCGACGACGACGCCGAGATGCAGATGTTCCTCATGGGCGGCCGCGGGGTGCGGGTGGACGACCTGCAGGTCGGCGACCTGCCGCAGTGGCTCGAGAAGTACACGACCAAGCGGCCGACCGAGGCGGGCGGCTACAACAACGAGCCGGCCGCGATCGAGGAGGTCCTGCGGTACGTCGCGACCCAGTCGACCGACGTCCCGACGCTCGTGCTGTTCTTCCACGACGGCGGCGTGACCGACAACAAGGGCACGGAGGCCGCGATCCGAGCGGCCGTCCCCGCGGCGGTGTTCTGGCAGTTCATCGGTCTCGGCCGGGCGAGCTACGGGATCCTCGCGCGGCTCGACGACCTGCAGGGACGCGCCGTGGACAACACGGGCTTCTTCGCGCTCGACGACATCGACGCCGTCCCGGACGCCGAGCTGTACGACCGGCTCGTGCAGGAGTTCCCCGACTGGGTCCGGGCGTACTACCCGGCGGGGCACCCCGCGCGCGTGTCGCTGGGGCGATGAGCGCGATGACCGCCGGGCCCGGCGGTGCGGCGGTCACGTACGCGTGGCGAGGGACGTTCTCGGACGCCGAGGTCGACGCCCTGCACGCGGAGGCGTTCGGGCACCCGCCGGGCGACGAGCCGTGGCACGACCGGGTGTCGCGTCTCAGCCTCGGGTGGGTGACCGCACGCGACGACGACGGCCTGGTCGGCTTCGTCAACGTGCCGTGGGACGGGGCGGTGCACGCCTTCGTCGTCGACACGTCCGTGGCGCTGCGGGCCCGGCGGCGGGGGATCGGGGTGCGGCTGGTCGAGGTCGCGCGCGAGCACGCGGCAGCGTCGGGGTGCGAGTGGCTGCACGTCGACTTCGAGGACGGCCTGCGGGACTTCTACCTGGGCGCGTGCGGCTTCGCGCCGACGGGCGCCGGGCTGGTGCGCCTGCGCTGACCCCGGCGCCGGCACGATCTGGGCGGCCGCCCCGCGCCGCGAGGACGCGGTGCGGGCCTCGACGGTCGGTCGGGGCCCGCACCGGGCGGCCGGAGGCACGAGGCGTCGGTCAGGTCGTGCAGGGCACGGCGCCGTCGGCGGGCGGGGTGCCCGTCCCGAGGAAGCCGTAGACCGTCGTGCGGCCCGCCGCGAGGGTGCCGTTCCAGTCCTTGCTCGTCACGGTGACGACCTGGCCCGACGTGGTGGCGTCGCCCGACCACAGCTGGGTGAGCGCGCCGCCGGCGGGGAGCGTGAGCGTCGTCGTCCAGCGCCGGATCGCGGTGGTCGCGGTCACCTCGACCGACGCCTGGTAGCCGCCCGGCCACCGTCCGCCGACCGTGAGGGCCGCCCGGCACGCGCTGGGCTGGACCGTCGGCGTCGGCGTCGGCGTCGGGGTGGGTGTGGGGGTCGGAGTGACGGTGGGCGTCGGGGTCGGCGTCGGGCCGCCGCCGAGGGGGAGCGCGGTGAGGAACGCGGTGAGCTTCCCGGCGATCACCTCGTGGTCGCGCACCGACGGGTGCCAGTGGCAGCCGCCGTAGTCGAGGCCCTCGTTGCCGTAGTACCAGTAGCGGACGCGGTCGTCGCCGTCGGCGCGGCGCTCGTCGACGACGCGCTGCGCGAGGTCGGGCAGGTCGGTGCCGGTGTGCACGTACGTCGCGCTGACCACGAGGAACGCGTCCGGGTACCGCGACCGGAGCGTGTCGAGGAAGCCGTGGTACGCGTCGACCCAGGCCTCGCGGAGCGCGGTCGTCGACGCCCACGCCTCGCCGGACCCGAGGGCCGTCGAGAAGTCGTTGATGCCGAGACCGACGACCACGGCGTCGGGCTGCCAGGACGCCGGGCGGTCCCACACGTCGCCCGCGACGCCCGGCAGCGCCCGGTCGTAGTACGTGCGGTAGCTCGTGCCCGGCTCGCCGCCCGCGTAGTTGCGCACCATGCCGCGTCCGGAGAACGCGTTGAGCTGGTAGTCGGCGCCGAGCGCGCGGGCGGTGAGCGCACCGAAGGACAGGTCGGCGTTGGTCGTGCGGGTGACCTGGTCGCCCGTGCACTCCCGGCTCGTCGAGGTGTTGCCGTAGCCGGCCGTGTAGGAGTCGCCGACGAACTCGAGCTGCAGGTCCCGGTCGGGCGGTGCGGGCAGGATCGTGCTGCCGTCGACGGGGACGAAGCCGCCGAACGTGCTGGTCGCCCACGGGACCTCGCTGCGCTTGACGACCCGCACCGTGTGCTCGCCGGAGGTCAGCCCGGAGATGCGGTGCGTCGTGCTGCCCGGTGTCACGAGGGTCGCGACCGTGCGCCCGTCGACTGCGACGTCGTAGTCGCCCGTGGTGTCGGCGAGCACGATGCCGACACCGGTGCCGCGGAAGCGGCCCTCGACGTAGACCCCCGGCCATGCGTGCTGCCACGTGTCGCCGGCGACGGCGACCCGCCCCGCGGTGTGCGCGGTGGCGGCGAGGCCCGACGACGCGGTGGGGACGGACCCCGCGGCGAGGGCGGGGACCGCGATCGCGGCCCCTGGGATCAGCGCGACGCAGGTCGCGATCGAGGTGAGCGCCACGGCGGCCCGCAGTCGTCGCACGCCAGGTCCCTTCGTCGGGGTGGAGCCGGCCGGTCGGCGGCGGCGTCCCCTTGGTACCGCCGGTCGGACGGGCCGCGCACCCGGGTGAAGCGATTCGACGACCAGGCCCGTCGCCCCGCAGGTCGCTGCCCGTGACGACGGGTCGTGCGTCGTGTCCGTCGTCACACTGCGTTCGCGCGCCGGGTAGGACCCAGGTCCCGGTCGCGGCGGCTCCGGCGAGCGCCCGGCGACACGCGTCACCCGTTCGGCGCACGCAGGCGCTTCCGCGCCTCGACCCCGGCACGGGAACGTCGACCCGTTGCGTACGCCCGCGCGACCAGGACCGGGACGGGGATCGCACGTGCGCGCAGGTGTCGTGGTGCCCACGCACAAGGAGACGACGTTCGGCCGCGAGGAGATCATCGTCTCCAAGACCGACCTGCAGGGCCGGATCACGTACGCGAACGACGTGTTCGTGCGCGTCTCGGGGTACTCCCGGCGCGACCTCATCGGCAAGCCCCACGCGCTGATCCGGCACCCGGACATGCCGCGCGCGGTGTTCCGCGCCCTGTGGGAGACCGTCGAGCAGGGCGACGAGATCTTCGCGTACGTGAAGAACCTCGCCGCGGACGGGTCGTTCTACTGGGTGCTCGCCCACGTCACGCCGTCCGCCGACGCGGCGGGCACACCCGTCGGCTACCACTCCAACCGCCGGCTCCCGGAGCCGTCCGCCGTGCGCGCCGTCGAGGAGCTCTACGCCGTGCTGCTCGCCGAGGAGTCCCGGCACGCGACCGGCAACGCGGCCGTCGCGGCGTCGAGCGAGCTGCTCGCGAGCCTGCTGGCGGAGCGCGGCGTCACCTACGAGGAGTGGGTCTGGGACGTCATCAACAGCAACGGAGGCATCCGATGAGGCGTGGCACCGCCGAGGGCGCGACGTCCCGCGCGGCCGCCGCGCGTGCGGGCATGGATCCCACCGCGCTCGCGCCCGTCGTCGCGACGCTGCGCCGCGCTGCGGCCGGTGACCTCGAGGCCCGTGCCCCGGAGCTCGACGACCCGGCGCTCGCGGAGGTGGGCGACGCGATCAACGCCCTGCTCGACGTCGTCGACGCGTTCGTGCGCGAGTCGGGCGCCGCGCTCACCGCGAGCGCGCAGGGGCGCTTTCACCGGACGCTCGTCGAGCGGGGGATGCCGGGCGCGTACCGGGAAGGCGCCCGCCGCATCAACGCGGCCCGGGACGTCATGCGCGAGGCCGACGCGGCCGCGCGCGAGGAGGAGCGGGTCCGCGACGAGATCGGCGCGCAGGCCGTCGAGGTCTCGCAGCACGTCGCTGCCGCCTCGACGGAGCTCGGGGCGTCGGCGGACAGCCTGCGCTACTCGGTGCGCACGGGCGTCGACGAGCTCGACGCCACCGTGGCGCTCGTCGGGCGCCTCGAGGCGGCGTCGTCCACCATCGGGGTCGCCGTGACCCTCATCCAGGACGTCGCGGCCAAGACCCGGCTGCTGGCGCTCAACGCGACGATCGAGGCGGCCCGGGCGGGCGACCGCGGTCGGGCGTTCGGTGTCGTCGCGGGCGAGGTGAAGTCGCTGTCCGATCGCGTCGCGACCTCGTCGGCGGACATCGCGGACCAGGTCGCGCAGGCGCAGTCGGTCGCGCGGGAGGTCGCCGGGTCGATCGGCCGGGTCGCGGGACTCATCGCGGGGATCGACGCCGCGGCGTCGGGTGTCGCGGCGGCAGCAGGTCACGACGAGGGCGGTCTGGCGCGGATGGCGGAGACGCTGCGCGCGGACATCGGGCGCTTCGCGAGCTGACGTCGGGCGTGGGTCGGTGCGGCCCTGTGCGGCCACACCGTGGTGCCGCTCGACGTGTCCGCGCGGAGCGGGCGCGCGTCAGGACGCCGGACGGCGGAACAGCGCGACGGTGAGGAAGTCGTGGGCGAACACGGGCTCCGTGACGGCGTCGGGACCCGGCATCGGCCCGCTCCACACGGGCTCGTACGCGGCGAACACCTGCCGCAGCTCGTCCTGCGTGTAGCCGACGCCCTCCCCGAGCGCGCCCTCGCGCAGCAGCGTCGCGTCGTCGTCCGCCGCGCCCATCCGGCCCGCCGCGAACGTGCACAGCCCGAACCAGCCGCCCGGCGCGACCAGCCGGTCCAGCGCCGCGAGGTAGCTGATCCGGCGGTGCGGCGCCAGGTGGTGGAAGCAGCCCGAGTCGTACACGAGGTCGAACGGCGCACCCGGGACGGGCTCGCGCAGCACGTCGACGTCGCGGTACGTGACCGACGCGGCAGGCTCCGTGGTCGCCGCTCGGGCCAGCGCACCCGGCGCGATGTCGATGCCGGTGACCGCGAGGCCCTGGCGTGCGAGCCAGCGGCTGTTGCGGCCCAGGCCGCAGCCCACGTCGAGCGCCGTCGACAGGCTCCCCAACGGCAGCAGGCCCGCGTCGCGCCACACGGGCAGGACCGCGTCCGGTGCGTCGACCGCGAGGGGGTGCCCGGGCCGGGCCAGCACCTCGTCCCAGTGCGCCGACGCCGCGCGCGACGTCGCGTCGGCGCGACCGTCGAACAGGTCGTCGAGCAGGTCGAGCAGCTGGTCCACGGTCGTGATGCGCACAGGGTCTCCGGTCGCTCGGGAGGGCTCGGGGGAGGGGCACGGGCACGCTAACCCCCTGGTCGGGGCGCCGTCCGGGACCTACGGTGGTGGTCATGGCCCGAGGAGACGCCCCGACGTCCACCGTGGAGGAGTACCTCGCCGCCCTGCCGCCCGACGCCGCCCGGGCGCTCGCGCAGGTGCGGGACGAGATCGTCGCGCTCGTGCCCGACGCGGGCCAGCGGATCTCCTACCAGGTCCCGTGCGTCACGTACCGCGGCAGGCCGCTGGTCAGCCTGTCGCACGCCACGTCCCACCTGAGCCTGCACGTGCAGAGCCCGCCGCTCGCGCGTGCCCTCGCGGACACCGTGACCGAGGGGCGCTGGTCCGGCGCGACGCTGCACTTCACCGCTGACGCGCCCCTGTCCCGCGCCACGCTGGAGCAGGTCGTCCGCGGTCGCATCGCCGAGGTCGACGCCGCGCTCGCCGCCCGCGGACGCTGAGGACGGGGCCGGGCGTGGCGACGTGGGACGACGTCCGGGAGGCCGTCGCCGCGCTGCCCGACACGACCGAGGACCGGCCGCGGCGGTGGCTCGCGCACGGCAGGGGGCTCGCGTGGGAGCGGCCGCTGCGCCGCGCCGACCACGACGCGCTCGGCGCCGACGCGTGGCCGGGTGACGTCCTCGCGCTGCGCACGCCCGACCTGGAGGTCAAGGAGGCGCTGCTCGGCTCCGCCCCGGACGTCTACTTCACGACGCCGCACTTCGACGGCTACCCGATGGTGCTCGCCCGGATCGAGCGGCTCGACGCCGCCGAGCTCGTCGAGGTCGTCACCGACGGCTGGCTCGCGCTCGTGCCGAAGAGGGCCGCGCGGGCGTGGCTCGACACGCACCCCGAGCTGGACACCCCGGGCGACACGTCCCCCGAGGGGCGCGGCTGAGCGGGAGTCGCCGCGCTGGTCACCCGTCCAGCACGTGAGAGGATCGCCCGGCCCGACCGCCCGCGGAGGACCCCACGTGAGAACCAGCCGCCTGCTGCTGCGCCGTGCGCGCGCGCACGCCGGGCTGCTCGGCCTCGTCCTGCTGCTCGGCGTGGTCGTCTCCGCGACCGTCGGCGGCACCCTCGCGGCGACGCTCGGGGCGGCGCGGGACGCCGCGCGCGACAGCCTCGCCGACGCCGGCCCTGTCGGCGGGTCCCTCCAGGTGAGCACCCGCCTCGACGACGACACCGCCGGCCAGACGGCCGCGGCGCAGGAGGCCCTGGACGCCGCGCTCGCGGGCACCCCCGGCGACGCGACGCGCACCCTGCGCTCGCTGTCGCTCGCGGTGCGGACCGACCCGACGGCGGCACCCGACGACGACGGACCGCACCTCGTGCTCGGCACCGACCCGGGCCTGACGAGCGCGGCACGGCTCGTCGACGGGGACTGGCCGGACGGCGCCACGGCCGCGGGCACGGTCGACGCGCCCGACCCGGCGGTGCTGCACGCCGCGGCCGCCGACGCCCTGGGCGTCACGGTCGGCGACCTGCTCGTGGTCAGCGGCGACGGGGAGACCGAGCGCGTGCTGGCCGTCGTCGGGACGTGGCTGCCCGACGACCCCGCCGACCCGCGCTGGGCGGGGGAGCCGCTCGTCACCGACGGGGTCGACGCCGCGACCGGCGCGTTCGGCCCGGCGATGGTCGACGAGACGGTCCTGGCCGACGTGCCCGGCATCGACCTCGTGCGGTGGACCGTCGTCGCCGACCCGGGGCGTGTCGAGCCGGCTGACCTCGCGCCGCTCGCCGCAGGGCTCGACCGCTTCGTCGTCCTCGCCGAGCAGTCTGTCCAGGCGGGCGGGCTCTCCACGAGCGGCGACCTGCCGGGGACGCTGCGGGCCGCCGACGCCGCCCTGACCGCCGTGGCCGCGGTCACGAGCGCCGCGCTCGCGCTCGTCGCGGTCGTCGCCGTCGTCGCGCTCGCGCAGGTCGCCCGCCTGCTGGGCGCGGTGCGGTCGACCGAGACGACGGTCCTGCGCTCGCGCGGCACCTCGGTCGGGCAGCTCACGGCCGCGGCGGCGCTCGAGACGGCCGCGGTCGTCGCGCCGGCGGCGGCCGTCGGCGCGGTCCTCGCGGGGGTCGTCGTGGGGACGGCGGACGTGCCCGTGCTCGTGCTCGGCGCTGCGGCGGTCGCCGTGGTCGGGACGGCGACGCTCACGCTCGGTGCGCGGGCGGCGGCGGTGCGGGCCGGTGACCGCAGCGACCCGGCCGGGCGGCGCGCGCCGATCGTCACCGGCGGCGTCCTCGTGCTCGTGGTGCTCGCCGCGGCGCTCGCGACCTGGCGGCTCGTCCGGTCCGCGGGTGCGGGCGGTGGCCCGGGCGGAGGCGCTCCGGGCGCCGGAGGCACGGCCTCGGCCGTCGCCGAGCCCGCCGCCGTCGCGGCCGTGCCCCTGACGGTCCTCGCCGTGGCGCTGCTCGCAGCGGCGGCGCTGGGACCCGTGACGTCGGCGGTCGCCCGGCGCTCCCGCGGCCGGACCGGGCTCGTCGTCCCGCTCGCCGCCCGGCAGGTCGCGCGCCGCACGACCGTCTACGCCGTGCCCGTCGTCCTCGTCACCCTCGCGACCGCGACCGGCGCGCTCGCGTCCGTGCACGCGGGCACCACGGCGTCGCAGCAGCGCACCGCCGCCACGGCTGCGCTCGGCGCGGACCTGCGCGTCGACGTGCGTGACGCGCTCGACGTCCAGGTCGACGGCACGTCGCCGACCGACGCCCTCCTGCCGCTCGCGGGTGGCCGGACGGTGCCCGTGCTCCGCGTCACCGCCGGGTCGACGTCGCGCGTCGGGACGCTGCTCGCCGTGCCGGCCGAGTCCGCCGGTGCCGTGGTCCGCGACGACGGCGCGCCCGGGCTGGGGACGGCGCTCGATGCCGTGACCGCGGGCGACGGCTGGGTCGTCCCCGACGGGGCGACCTCTGTCCGCGTCGACGCGACGCTCGACGGTGGCGTCACGTCGGCACACGTGTGGTGGGCCGGACCCGACGGCGTCCTGCGCGCGACGTCCGCGACGCGGGTCGCCGGCGAGGACGCGTGGACGGCTGACCTCCCCGAGGTCGGGACCGGCGCGGGCACCGCGGACTCAGCGGGTCGCGTCGCACGGTGGGCCGTCGCGGGCGTCGACCTCGTGCCCGACGGTCCGCCGGCGCAGGCGAGCCTGGTGACCGTCACGGGTGTCACCGCCGACGGGCCGGACGGGACGACCGACCTGCTCGCGGGCGGGGCCTGGCGGGCGGCCGCTCCCGGCAGCGTCCCGGTGCAGGTCGCTGCGGGCTCGGACGCCGGCACCGGCACTGGCGCCGACCCCGGGACGGGGAGCGGCACCGACGAGGGTGAGGGCGACGCGGGCAGCGCGCCCGGCGCGCCCGGCACACCCGGCACCGTCACCGTCCCGTCGACCGGTGTGCCGCGCACGGTTCTGCGCATCCTGCCCGGCCCTGCGACGGCCCTCCCGGTCGTCGTGTCCGCCGACTGGGCCGCCGAGGACGGGCTTGCCGTCGGCGCGCCCGTCGTCCTGCGGGTCGACGGCCACCCGGTCGACGCGGAGGTCGTCGGCGTCCTGCCCGTCGTGCCGGGTGCACCGGGGCGCGCCGCGCTCGCGGACCTGCGCGGCGTCGGGGCGGCGCTCCTGGCGACCGCGCCGAGCCTGCCCGCCCCCGACGAGGTGTGGGTCGCGACCGACGACCCTGACGGGACGGCCACCGCCGCCCGGGCCGCGGCGGCCGCCCAGGGCCTGTCCGTCGACACGGCGACGGTCGCGGCCCCCGACGACGACCCCCTCACACGGGCCGCGAGCACCGCCCTCGTCGTCGCGGCCGTGTGCGCGCTCGGCGTGGCCCTGCCCGGGGTCGCCGCCGCGACGCTCGCGCTCGCCCGCGCGCGCCGGCCCGAGGTCGGCGTCCTGCACGCGCTCGGCGTCCCGCCCCGCACGCAGGCGCGCGGACGGGCCGCGGAGACCGGTGCGGTGCTCGCGCTCGCGGTCGTGGTCGGCACGGCCGGCGGGCTGGTCCTCGGCGCGGTCCTCGCGCCCGCGCTTGTGCGCGTCGTGGGTGTGGCTCCCGCGACGCTCGCCACGGTGGCCGCGGTGCAGCCGGTCGTCCTCGGGGTGCTCCTCGGCGCGGTCGTCATGGGCTGCACCCTGGTCGCGCTCGACGACGCGGCGCGCGTGCGACGGCAGGCCGCCACCGCGACGGTCCGGGAGGACGCCCGATGAGCCGCCCCGTCCTGTCCCGCGCCCGGCTGGTGGGCCGGCAGCTGCGCACCGACCCCGCGACGGTCGTCCTCGTCGTGCTCGCGACGTTCGTCACGGCGTGCGTGCTGGCGGCGTGGCCGCGCACGGTCGACCGGGTCGTCGGGGCGGACCAGGCGGACGCCGTCGGGCGGCTGTCTGCCTCGCAGGTCGACCCGACCCGCTCGGGGTCGTGGCTCGTCGACACCGGTGCCGGGTCGGCGCAGGCGCTCGACGACCTGCGCGGGCTGGACGCGAGCCTGCGGGCCGTGACGGCCGACGCGGGGCCGGCCCTGCGCCCGCTGCTCGCCGAGCCGCGCGCGGTGCTCTCGACGGACCGCTGGCCCGCCGACCGCGGGCCACGCCCCGCCGGCATCGCCGAGCTGTCCGTGCGGATCCGGGTCGACCCGCTGCTGCCCGACCTCGTCACCCTCGTCGACGGCCGGCTGCCCGCGCCGACGGACGTCGCGCCCGTCCCGGCCGACGGCGCGCCGCTCACCGGGAACTCGCCGGACGCGCCGGTCGAGCTCGCGATGTCGGTCGCGTCCGCGGAGCGGATCGACTGGCGTGTCGGGGAGACCCGGCTGCTCGGCGGGGGGACGGGCGTGACCGCGGTCCTCGTCGGCACGTTCGACGCCCGCGACCCCGACGACCCGACGTGGACGCACCTCGACTCGACGTTCGCCCCGCAGGTCGTCGAGCACCCCGACAAGGGCACGCTCGTCGACGTCTTCCCGTACGCCGACGCGAGCGCCCTCCCGGTCCTCGCCGTCGAGGGACCGCTCGCCCTGACCACGTGGTTCGCCGTCGACACGGGCCCCACGGCGACCGCCGACCGCGGCGCCCTGCTGCGCGACCTGCGGGCGTTCCGCACCGCGACCGCGACCGACACCGAGCTCGACGCCGCCCTCGCGCAGCTCGAGCCCCGGCAACGGCTCGTCGTCACCGTCCTCGGCGTGCTCGCGGCCGGTCCGGCGGGGGTGGCCCTCGGCGTGCTGTGGCTCGCGGTCACGCTCGCGGTCGAGCGTCGGCGGGCCGCGCTCGTGCTGCTGCGTGCCCGGGGTGCGTCGGGGTGGTTCACGGGCGGCCTGTGCGCGGTGCAGGGGCTCCTGCTCGGCGTCCCCGCGGCGCTCGCCGGGACCGCGGTCGCCCTCGCGGCCGTGCCCGGTCCGGTCTCGTCAGGCGACCTGGTGCTCCCGCTCGCGACCGGCCTCGCGCCCGCCGTCCTGCTCGGTGCCGTCGGCGGGCGGGTCAGGGCGACCCGCGCAGCCCTGGCCGGGGGTGGGCGCCCGGCCGCCGGGGGAGCGGCGCGGACCGCCCGCTGGGTCGCCGAGGTGTGCGTCGTCGCGCTCGCGGTCGTCGCCGTCCTGGCCGTGCGGCAGCGCGGGCTGCAGGGCGACGCCGCCGGGGCCGACCCCGTCCTGCTCGCGCTGCCCGTGCTGCTCGCGCTCGCGCTGTGCGTCGTCGTGCTGCGCGTCCTGCCCGGCCCGCTCGCCGCGCTCGCACGGCTGCTGGCCCGCGGGCCGGGCCTCGCGGGCTTCGTCGGGGCTGCCGGTGCGTCGCGCGCCCCCGCCGCGGGCCTCGCGCCCGTCGCCGCGCTCGCGCTCGGGGTCGCGGTCACGACGTCGTCGCTGGTCGTCCTCGCGACGATGGACGGCGGCGCCGCGCGCGCGGGTGTCGTGGCCGTCGGCGCCGACGTCGCGGTGTCGAGCTCGGCGCCGCTGACCGCGGCGACCGTCGACGACGTGCGCCGCACCCCTGGGGTCGCCGCGGTCGTCGCGGTCGGCACCGCGGACGGCGTCGTGCTCCGTGCGGGCCGGACGTCCGACGCCGTCCAGGTCCGCGTGGTCGACCTCGCGGCGCTCGCGTCGGTGCAGCGCGGCCTGCCGGGCATCGGCCCGCTCGACGTCGACGTCACGGGTGCCCCGGACGGTGCGGTGCGCGCGGTCGTCGTCGGGGCGGTCGACGTCGACCTCGACGACGAGGACCTGCTCGTCGAGGTCGGTGCGCCCGCGGAGCAGCACGACCTCGCCGTCGTCGCGGTCACCGACCGCGTCCCGGGCGTGACCGGCGGTACGACGTCGGTCCTCGTCGACGACGCCGCCGCGCAGCGCCTCGGGATCACGGCGCAGGTCGACCGCCTGCTCGTGCGGGCCGCGCCGCGCTCGGACGTCGGCGAGGTCGCGGCAGCCGTGCGGCGCGCCGTCGAGGGGTCGACCGGGTCGGGCGCCGACGTCGTCACGCGTGCCCAGGTCGTCGAGCGGGTGACCGCAGGGCAGCTCGTCGGCGGCGTCCGCACCGCCACCGCCCTCGCGACGCTCACGTCCCTCGCCCTGAGCGCGCTCGCGCTCGGGCTCGGTGTCACCCTGGGCGCCCGCAGCCGCGGCCGGCAGCTCGCGCTGCTCACGACGCTCGGCGTGCCGAGCCGCGACGCGCGCTCGCTGGTCCGGTGGGAGGTGCTGCCCTGGTCGCTCGTCGCCGTCGCCGCCGGGCTCGCTGCGGGCGCGCTCCTGGCACCCGTCATGCTGGGCACGACGGACGTGTCGGTCCTCGCCGGTGGGGCGCAGCCACCTCCGCCGACGCTCGGCGCCGTCGGGCTCGGCGTCCTGCTCGCCGCCTACCTGCTGCTCGTCGCCGGGGCGGTGCTCGTCGCCGGCGCCGGTGCCCGGCGGACCTCCGCCGTCGCCGTCCTGCGTGAAGGAGAAGCATGACGACCACCACCGCCGCGGACGCCCCGGAGATCCTCTGCGAGGACCTCGTGCGGGTCTTCGTCACCGAGGGCGTCGAGGTCCAGGCGCTGCAGGGCCTCAACCTGCGCGTCGACGCGGGCGAGCTCGTCGCGGTCGTCGGCGCGTCCGGGTCGGGCAAGTCGACGCTCCTGACGATCCTGTCGGGGCTCGACCGTCCCACCGCGGGCACCGCGGTCGTCGCCGGCACACCCCTCGTGACGATGGACGCCCGGCAGCGCCGCCGGTACCAGCGCGACGTCGTCGGGTTCGTCTGGCAGCAGACGTCGCGCAACCTCCTGCCGTACCTCACGGCCGCCGAGAACGTCGCGGTGCCTCTCGTCGTCGCCGGCGCCCGCGCCCGGGCCGAGCGGGCCGCGGAGCTGCTCGACGTCATGGGCGTCGCCGACTGCCGTGACCGGCTGCCCGCGCAGATGTCCGGCGGGCAGCAGCAGCGCGTCGCGATCGCGACCGCCGTGGCGGGCTCGCCGCGCGTGCTGCTCGCGGACGAGCCGACCGGGGAGCTCGACGAGTCGACGTCTGCGGACGTCCTCGAGGCGATGCGGCACGTCAACGCGACGCTGGGCGTGACGACGCTCATCGTCACGCACGACCCGACGGTCTCGGAGCACGTGCACCGCACGGTGCAGATCCGCGACGGCCGCACGTCGACCGAGGTGCTGCGGCGCACCGAGCGCGGCGAGGACGGCGTCGAGCGCCTGCACGCCGAGGAGTTCGCCGTGCTCGACAAGGTCGGTCGGCTGCAGCTCCCGCGTGAGGTCGTCGAGCGGCTCGACCTGCGCGACCGCGTGCGGCTCGGGCTCGAGCACGACCACGTGCGCGTGTCGCGCCACGACCACGTCCCGGCGGCCGACGCGCCGCCACCGTCCGGCGACGGCGCCGACGCGGCAGCAAGCGGCACGGCGGCACGGACCGACGAGGAGGGACCGCGATGATCCGCGGCATCGGCCTGACCCGCACCTACGGGACGGGCGACACCGCCGTGCACGCGCTGCGGGGCGTCGACGTGCACGCCGCACCGGGCGAGCTCGTCGTCGTCCGCGGACGCTCGGGCTCGGGCAAGACGTCGCTGCTGCACGTCCTCGGCGGCCTGGAGGCGCCCACCAGCGGGCAGGTGGTCGTCGACGGCGCCGACCTCACGGCGATGCACCCCGAGCAGGTCCTCGAGCTGCGGCGCACCCGCATCGCCTACGTCTTCCAGGCGTTCGGGCTCATCCCCGTGCTGTCGGCCGCGGAGAACGTCGAGGTGCCGCTGCGGGTGCTGCGCACGGACCCCGCCGAGCGCGACCGGCGCGTCGCCGAGGCGCTCGCGGCCGTCGGGCTCGAACGCCACGCGGCGCAGCGGCCCGCCGAGCTCTCGGGCGGGCAGCAGCAGCGGGTCGCGATCGCCCGCGCGCTCGTGCACCGGCCCGCGGTCCTGCTCGCCGACGAGCCGACGGGCCAGCTCGACTCCGGCACGGCGGCAGTCGTCATGGACCTGCTCGTCGACCTGGTCCACGGCCACGGCGTCGCGGCGGTCGTCACGACGCACGACCCGCTCATGGCCGAACGCGCCGACCGTCTGGTCGAGCTGCACTCCGGCGAGCTGCGCGACGCGCCCGCCGCATGACCTCGACCCACCCCGTTGCCGCCCCGACGGCCTCTCCGTACGGTGGCAACCGGCAGACCAGGAGGGCGTGCGCATGACGACGACCCAGCAGCAGCAGTCCCTGCGCGCGCAGCTCTGGCGCCGCAAGCCCGTGACCCGAGCGACGCGCGAGTCCAGCGAAGGACTGGAACGGTCGCTCGGCACGTTCAGCCTCATGATGTTCGGCGTCGGCGCCACGGTCGGCACGGGCGTCTTCTTCGTCATGCACCAGGCGGTCCCCGACGCGGGACCCGCGGTGATCGTGTCGTTCGTGCTGGCGGGGATCGCCGCCGGGCTGTCCGCGCTGTCGTACGCGGAGATGGCGTCGGCGGTGCCCGTCTCCGGGTCGACGTACTCGTACGCGTACGCGACCCTCGGCGAGGTCGTCGCGGTCGGCGTCGCCGCGTGCCTGCTGCTCGAGTACGGGGTGTCGACGGCGGCCGTGTCCGTCGGGTGGAGCGGCTACCTCAACCAGCTGCTCGACAACCTCTTCGGGGTCACGGTCCCCGCCGCGCTGTCCTCGGGCCCCTTCGACGCCGTCGACCCCGGCCTGGTGAACCTGCCGGCCGTGTTCCTGGTCGCGGTGTGCGCGCTGCTGCTCGTGCGCGGCGCGAGCGAGTCGGCGCGCGTGAACAACGTCATGGTCGTCATCAAGCTCGCCGTGCTCGGCCTGTTCGTCGCGATCGCGTTCACCGCGTTCGACGCCGACAACTTCGCGGACTTCGCACCGCACGGCGTCACGGGCATCACGATGGCCGCGGGCACGATCTTCTTCACGTTCATCGGCCTGGACGCCGTCTCGACCGCGGGTGACGAGGTCCGCGACCCGCAGCGCTCGATGCCGCGCGCGATCCTCGGTGCGCTCGCGATCGTCACGACCATCTACCTGCTCGTCGCCGTGTCCGCGCTGGGCGCGCAGCCGTGGCAGGACTTCGGCGACGCCGAGCAGGCGGAGGCGGGCCTCGCGCGGCTGCTGCAGGACGTCGTCGGCGCGTCGTGGCCGGGCACGATCCTGTCGGCCGGCGCGGTCATCTCGATCTTCTCGGTGACCCTCGTGACCCTGTACGGGCAGACCCGCATCCTGTTCGCGATCGGCCGCGACGGCCTGCTGCCGCGCGCGTTCGCCAAGGTCAGCCGCCGCACCCGGACGCCGGTGAACAACACGATCATCGTCGCGTGCGTCGTCGGGCTGCTCGCCGGGTTCGTGCCCCTCGACGACCTGTGGGACCTCGTGTCGATCGGCACGCTCGTCGCGTTCATCGTCGTCTCGGTCGGCGTCATCGTCCTGCGCCGCACCCGGCCCGACCTGCCGCGCGGGTTCCGCGTGCCGGGGTACCCGGTGACGCCCGTCGTCGCGATCGCGTCCTGCGTGTACATCCTCGCCGGGCTGCACTGGAACACCTACGCGTGGTTCGCCCTCTGGCTGTCCGTCGCCCTCACGTTCTACCTGGTGTGGGGCCGGCGGCACTCGCTGCTCAACCGGGCCGCGAACGCCGGCCTGCCCCTCGACGACGACGCCACGCCCGCGAAGGAGGACCAGCCGTGACGATCGTCGTCGGCGCGCAGCCGTTCGGGGACCCGCGTGGCGCGCTCGAGCTCGGCGCGAACCTCGCGCGCACCCTCCCGGAGCGCTCGGGCGTGTTCGTCCTGGTCGTCGCGACCGTCGTGCCGCCCGACGCGGCCGCCGCCGCGCGCACCGGCGCGGACCGGCTCGCCGCCGCGCAGGACGCCGCTCGCGCGTGGGCCGACGAGCGCGCCGTGGGCATGCAGGTCGAGTTCGTCACCGTGCCCGCACGGTCGGTGGCGCGGGCCCTGGTCAAGGTCGCCGAGGAGGCCGACGCGACCGCGCTCGTCCTCGGCTCGTCGGCCGACGGCCCCCACGGCCACGTCGTCGTCGGGTCGACCGCCGACCACCTGCTGCACTCGTCCCGCGTCCCGGTGGCCGTCGCACCGCGCGGCTACCGCGCGTCCGCCGTGCCGGGCGCCGGACCGCTCGACGTCCCCGTGCACCGGCTCACCGCCGCCTACGGCGGGTCGTCCGGCGGGCACGAGGCCGTCCGGTGGGCGGCGGCCCTGACCCGGGAGATCGACGTCCGCCTGCGGGTCGCGTCGTTCGGGGTCCGCACGCCGACGATGTACCCGCCGGAGATCGGGTTCGACGTCGAGGCCGAGGTGTCCGCGCAGTGGCGCGAGCAGATGCTCGACGCGCAGCGCGCCCTGCGGCTCGGCGACGACGTCGAGCTCGTGGCGCCCGTCGGCACGAGCTGGCCCGACGCGTTCGAGCGGATCGACTGGGAGCCCAACGAGCTGCTCATCGTCGGCTCGTCGAGCGCGGGTGCGCTGCGGGCCGTGTTCCTCGGCAGCCGTGCGACCAAGCTCGTCCGGCACTCACCCGTGCCGACGCTCGTCGTCCCGCGCGGGACGCAGCCTCTGCCCTGACCGACTCCGGGGGCGACGATGACCCTGCGCCGCACGACCCAGCTGGTCGTCGGGCTGGTGATCGGGCTCGTCGCTGCCGCCGGGTGCACGGGCGGGGGGACCGACGCGCCTACCGCGGGTCCGAGCACCGCTGTGGCGGGTGAGCAGGTCGACGTCGTCGGGCTGTGGAGCGGCCCGGAGCGCGACGCGTTCGCGACGGTCACCTCGGCGTGGGAGCAGGACACGGGCGCGGTCGTCTCCTGGCAGGGCTCGCAGGACGTCGCGCGCGGCCTGGCTACCCGGATCGACGCGGGCGACCCGCCCGACGTCGCGGTCCTGCCGAACCCGGGTCTGCTGCGCGAGCTCGCCGCGCAGGGCGCGCTCGTGCCCCTCGACGAGGTGCTCGACGCCGACCAGGTCGCCCGCGACTACCCGGCGGCCTGGCTCGACCTCGGCACCGTCGACGGCGAGCTGTACGGGGTGGTCGTCAAGGCCACCAGCAAGGCGACGATCTGGTACGCGCCGCAGGTGCTCGAGGCCGCGAGGGCCACGGTGCCCGTCACCTGGGACGACCTGCTGGCGCTCGCCGACGCGACGGTCGCCGACGGGCGCACACCGTTCTCGCTCGTCGCGCCGCGCGGTCCGGGTAGTGGCTGGGCGCTCACCGACGTGGTCGCGCAGCTCGTGCTCGGCGCGTGCGGCCCCGACGTGTACGACCGGTGGGTGGCCGCCGAGATCCCGTGGACCGACCCGTGCGTGCGGGACGCGTTCGTCCGCTTCCTGGCCCTGGCCCGCACGCCCGGGTACGTCCTCGGCGGCGTCGACGGCATCCTCACGACGAGCGACGCCGAGGGCGTCGTCCCCGTCTACACCGACCCGCAGGCCGCGTCCCTCTACCCGATGGCGTCGTTCGCCGAGGGGTTCGTCACCGCCGCGTTCCCGGACCTGGAGCCCGGCGTCGGCTACGACTTCTTCCCGTTCCCGCCGGTCGACCCGGCCCTCGCGGGCGCGACCACCGTCGGCGGCGACCTCGTCGTCGTGCTCGACGACACGCCCGCCGCCCGGTCGTTCGTCACGTTCCTCGTCGGCGCGCCCGCCCAGGAGGCGTGGGTCGGGCTCGGCGGCTACACGTCCGTCAACCGGCAGGTCCCGCCCGACGCCTACGACGACCCGGTCTCCCGCGCGCTGGCCGAGGACCTCACGGGCGCCGACGTCGTCCGCTTCGGCGCGGGCGACCTCATGCCCGCTGCCGTGCAACGGGCCTGGTGGGAGGGCATGCGTGCGCTCGTCCAGGACCCGTCGGGCCTCGACGCGCTGCTCGCCGCGCTGACGGCGACTGCCGCCGCAGCCCGCTGACCCGCAGCTCCTGCTCCGACCGCCCGACCGCGCAACGCCCGGACCCGGGCCATCACCCGGACGCCGTCGCGCTTCGTCACACCCCGTGCTGCCGCACCGGCGACGTCACCTCGCGAGCGACCGGACCGTCTCGATCGTGTCGGCCTCGGCGGCCGTCTTGTCGTCGCGGTAGCGCAGGACGCGCGCGAACCGCAGTGCCAGCCCGCCCGGGTACCGGGTCGAGCGCTGCAGGCCGTCGAACGCGATCTCGACGACCTGCTCGGGTCGCAGGCGGACGACGTACCCGTCGGTCGGGCCGTCGGCCAGCGCGGTGAAGCGTTCGGTCTGCCAGCGCAGCATCTCGTCGGTCATGCCCTTGAACGTCTTGCCGAGCATGACGAAGCCGCCCTGCCCGTCGCGCGCGCCGAGGTGGATGTTCGACAGCAGCCCGCTGCGCCGGCCGGACCCGCGCTCGACGGCGAGGACGACGAGGTCGAGGGTGTGCCGCGGCTTGACCTTGACCCACGCCGCCCCGCGGCGGCCTGCCTCGTAGGGCGCGCCGAGTGCCTTGACGACGACGCCCTCCTGGCCGGCGGCGACGACGCGCGCGAACCAGTCGCGTGCGGCGGCGGGGTCGTCGGTGACGAGCCGGCCGACGGCGGCGGGGCCGACGACGGCGTCGAGGGCGGCGAGGCGCTCCGCGAGGGGCGCGTCGAGCAGGTCGTGGCCGTCGACGTGCAGGCAGTCGAAGTAGAACGGCGTCAGCCGGACGGTGCCGGCGACGTCGGTGTCCCGGGTCGCGGTGCGCGCGGCGGTGTCCTGGAAGGGGACGGGGCGTCCGGCGCCGTCGACGACGAGCGCCTCGCCGTCGAGGACGAGGGTGCGTGCGGGCAGCGCGCGGACGGCGTCGACGATCTCGGGGACGCGCGCGGTGAGGTCGTCGAGGCTGCGGGTGTAGACGCGCACGTCGTCGTCGCTCCGATGCACCTGGATGCGGATGCCGTCGAGCTTGGTGTCGACGACGACGGGCCCGGGGCCGAGGGACGCGACGGCGGCGTCGACGTCGGGGGCGGACTGGGCGAGCATCGGGCGCACGGGCCGCCCGACCGTGAGCGTGAACGCGCCGAGCGCCGCGAGGGC
>PJUA01000303.1_pt1 | contig 34483 bp, 36 predicted proteins | sample 1512151 | NCBI WGS metagenome assembly PJUA01 (sample SAMN08177678, study PRJNA422409) | Soil metagenome, whole genome shotgun sequencing project. | isolation source: Soil enriched on filter paper: beechwood xylan treatment | place: USA: Madison | collected 2015-01-15
GAATCGGTGACAACGTGGGTCATAACTGTCCTATCTGTAAAATTTCTTCAAACCGATGGCTAACTGCGCCGCAATTGATGGCAATATGGCACGGTTAAAATCATGTTGCGGCTGGTCAACCTGTTGTCGAGGTCCATTTTGTGCGCATCCTGCTGCATCCTCCGCCTTGTGGGCGCCCTTGGGATGCCGCTGCGCAACCCGCCGCAAAGCCTTGTATTTTAAGGTAATTCGATTTTTCCCACAAATGAGGCTTATACAGTTTACGTATAAGTAAATAAACAAGCTCGCCACCAGACCCGCCGCCGCCAAGGTCTTCCGGATGCCGCCTCCGCGCACGGAACAAGGCCGCCAGGCGCGCCGGTCGATGCGGCGCATCAACTGATAAGGAAGTCCCGGCGTGAACGCTGAAGACACCAGACCCTCTCCCCTGCGTCGTTCCCTGCTGCCGGCCGTACTGGGCCTGCTGGCCGCGCTGGCCTTGCCGTTGGCGCCGGTGGTCCCGGCCAAGGCCGCCGAAGCCATCCGCATCGGCGAGATCAATAGCCAGGGGCGCCAGTCACTCTCCGGGCAAGCCTACCGCAATGGGCTGGCGCTGGCCCTGGAGCAGATCAATGAAGCCGGTGGTGTCCACGGCCGGCCGTTGCAGCTGGTGGTGCGGGACGACGATGGCGACGCCGACCAGGCTGCCCGCAACGCCAGGGAGCTGGTCAGCAAGGAACGCGTCGAGGTGCTGACCGGCACCATGCTCTCCGACGTGGCCCTGGCGGTGGCGCGCGAAGCCGCCCGCGGCAAGACCGTGCTGGTGGTGGGCGATGCCCTGTCGGACGCTATCACCCTGGACAAGGGCAACCGTTTCACCTTCCGCGTGCGTCCCTCGACCTACATGCAGGCCGCCATGCTGGCCGAACAGGCCGCGCGCCTGCCCGGACGGCGCTGGGCGGTGGTGGCCCCCAACTATGAATACGGCCAGAGCGCCGTGGCCAGCTTCAAGATGTTGTTGAAGCAGGCCCGCCCGGATGTGGAATTCGTCAGCGACCAGTGGCCGGCGCTGGGCAAGATCAAGGCCGACGACGTGGCGCGGGCGGTCCGTCAGTCGCGACCGGACGGCATCTTCAACGCCACCTTCGGCGACGACCTGCAGAAGTTCGTGCAGGCCGGCAACCGCCTGCAACTGTTCAATGGCGTGCAGGTGGTGTCGCTGGCCTCGGCCGGTGCGCAAAGCCTGGACCCTTCGCAGAGCGAGGCGATCCGCGACTGGCTGGCCGTCGGCTACCCCTGGGACCAGATCAACACCCCCGAACATCAGCGCTTCCTGGAAGCCTATCTGAAGAAATTCAGCGAACGCCCGCAGCTGTCGTCCGTCCTGGGCTATTCCACGATGATGGCCATCGCCGCCGGCCTGAAGAAAAGTGAAGGAAATGACGGCGAGGCCCTGATCGAGGCCCTGCGCGGCCTGCACTGGTCTTCGCCGCTGGGCGAACTCAGCTTCCGCGCCCTGGATCAGCAGGCGTCCATGGGCGCCTTCATCGGGCTGGTGTCGCAGAAGGAGGGTCGCAGCACCATGCGCGAGTGGCGCTACCTGGATGGCAGCGCCTATCTGCCGCCGGCCACCTACGTGCGCAGCCGCCGTCCTGGCTCGGCCATCAAGTGACCGCCTGGCGGCACGCCCAATGCCCCCTTGGCGCAGGGGGCTTTGCCATCGCCGATCTCGGTTAAGATAGCGCACGCGGCGCCCGAGGGTGCCGCCAAGGCATGGCGCGGGACCGCTCCGGGGCGACCCGCCATGCACGTGGACCATCAACATGGCAGCATGCGGGGCATCCGCATCCGGACTTCATGATCATCACTTCCTTACTCGACACCGACCTGTACAAATTCACGATGATGCAGGTGGTGCTGCATCACTTCCCCGGCGCCCAAGTCGAATATCGCTTCAAATGCCGCAACGAGCACATCGATCTGACCCCCTACGTCGAGGAAATCCGCGCCGAGATCGCCGCCCTGTGCCGCTTGCGCTTCAAGGAAGACGAACTGAACTACCTGCGCGGCCTGCGCTTCATCAAGAGTGACTTCGTCGACTTCCTCGACCTGTTCCACCTGAACGAAAAGTACATCACCGTCCAGCCCGACCCGGCCGGCAACGGCGAGATCGAGATCAGCGTCAAGGGCCCTTGGCTGCACACCATCATGTTCGAAGTGCCAGTGCTGGCCATCGTCAATGAAGTCTATTTCCGCGCCACCCAGCGCACGCCCGACCTGGAAGAGGGCAGGGCGCGCCTGCGCCGGAAGATGTCGGTCATCACCGACGACGCCGAACTGGCCGGCTGCAAGATCGCCGACTACGGCACCCGCCGCCGCTTCTCGCGCAGCTGGCATGCCGAAGTCATCGACGAGATGAAGCAGCACATGGGCGAGCATTTCGCCGGTACCTCCAACGTGATGTACGCCATGCAGCACGACCTGACGCCCCTGGGCACCATGGCCCACGAATACCTGCAGGCCTGCCAGGCCCTCGGTCCGCGCCTGCGCGATTCACAGACCTTCGCTTTCGAGATGTGGGCGCGTGAATATCGCGGTGACCTGGGTATTACGCTCTCCGACGTCTATGGCATGGACGCCTTCCTGCGCGACTATGACATGTACTTCTGCAAGCTCTTCGACGGTGCGCGCCACGACTCGGGCGACCCCTTCGAATGGGGCGAGCGCCTGATCCAGCATTACCGCGACAATCGCGTCGATCCCTCCAGCAAGGTGCTGGTGTTCTCCGACAGCCTGGACTTCGACAAGGTGCGCGCCCTGTACCTGCGCTTCAAGGACCGCGCCAAGGTCGCCTTCGGCGTAGGCACCAACCTGACCAACGACCTGGGCTATACGCCCCTGCAGGTGGTCATGAAGATGGTGCGCTGCAACGGCCAGCCGGTGGCGAAGCTCTCCGACACCCCGTCCAAGAACATGTGCGATGACCCGGCTTATGTGAACTATCTGCGCCAGGTGTTCCAGATCAAGGCCTGACCGAGTTTGCGCGGCCCAGAGCGGATTTGATCAATAGCTGAAAGTTTTTTCACTGGCCGGTTTTCGCGCGCCGGCGGCAAGTCGGCTGCTATAGTGTGGCTCCCCGTCGTCGGCTGTCATGGTGGCGGGGTTTTCTTCACTGCCATCTTGAGGACGACACTTGCCGCTCAACGCCATCCTCCTTGCCCTGTCGGGTTTGACGCTCCCTCTGTCGGCTCAGGCCGCCGATCTTGACGGCGCCGGCCTGTCGCTGGTCTGGGCCCTCCCATTTGCCGGCGTATTGCTTTCCATCGCCGTGCTGCCACTGCTGGCCCCGTCGCTATGGCATCACCATTTCGGCAAGATCGCCGGCGCCTGGGCGCTGGCTTTGCTGCTGCCGCTGGCCGCCACGCACGGCTTGCACGCGGCCTTGGCCATCAGCGTGCATGCGCTGGTGGCGGAATATCTTCCCTTCATCATCCTGCTGACCGCCCTCTTCACGGTGGCCGGTGGCATCTGCGTGCGCGGCAACCTGCACGGCACGCCGGCCTTGAATACCGGGCTGCTGGCGCTGGGCACCGTGCTGGCCAGCATCATGGGCACCACCGGCGCGGCCATGCTGCTGATCCGCCCACTGATCCGCGCCAACGACGACCGCAAGCACTCGGTGCATGTGGTGGTGTTCTTCATCTTCCTGGTGGCCAATGCCGGTGGTTCGCTCACGCCGCTGGGTGATCCGCCGCTGTTCCTGGGCTTTTTGAAGGGGGTGGACTTCTTCTGGACCGCACGCCACCTGCTGGCGCCGATGGTCTTCCTGTGCGGCGCGCTGCTGCTGATCTTCTACCTGCTGGACCGGCACTTCTACCTCAACCGCGAAGAGCGCCGCCCGCTCGACCCCACGCCAGACTCGTCGCTGCAGCTGGAAGGCAGTGTCAACTTCCTGCTGCTGGCAGTGGTGGTCGGGCTGGTGCTCATGAGCGGCCTGTGGAAACCCGGCGTGGCCACCGAGTTGATGGGGGCGCCGCTGGAATGGCAGAACCTGTTGCGCGATGGTGCCTTGCTGCTGGTGATCCTGCTGTCGCTGTGGCTGACCCCCGGCAGCGCCCGTGCCGGCAATGAGTTCGGCGGGGGGCCGATGCTGGAGGTGGGCAAGCTCTTCGCCGCCATCTTCCTCACCATCGCCCCGGTCATCGCCATGCTGCGCGCGGGCGAGCAGGGCGCCTTTGCCACCGTGGTGCGGGCCGTGACCGGTCCCGACGGCCGGCCTGACGATGTGATGTATTTCTGGATGACCGGCCTGCTGTCTTCCTTCCTCGACAATGCACCGACCTATCTGGTCTTCTTCAACACCGCATCGGGCGATGCCCGGGAACTGATGGGGCCGCTGGCCTCGACCCTGGCGGCCATTTCTGCCGGTGCCGTCTTCATGGGGGCCAACAGCTATATCGGCAATGCACCCAACATGATGGTCAAGGCCATCGCCGAGGAGCGCGGTATCCGCATGCCCAGTTTCTTCGGCTACATGGCGTGGTCGGTGGGCATCCTGGTGCCGCTGTTCATCGTCATGAGTTTCCTGTTCTTCTAATCATCCGAATTCCTGAATTACTGTTCACCCAAGCGCCTCCAACGAGACATTTCGAGACATTACGAGACCCCATGAAACCAAAGATCTTCGTCGCCCGCGCCGTCTTCCCTGAAGTATTGGCGCGCCTGGAGCAGCACTTCGAGGTCGAGTCCAACCAGGACGACCGCATCTACACTGCCGATGAACTGCAGGCCAAGGCCCAGGGCAAGGTCGGCCTCTTCACCACCCCCAGCGAACCGGTCACGGCGGCGCTGTTCGCCGCCAATCCGCAACTCAAGGCGGTCTGCAACATGGCCGTGGGCTACAACAACATCGACGTGGCCGCCGCCACCCGCGCCGGTGTGATGGCCACCAATACGCCTGATGTGCTCAACGAGACCACCGCCGACTTCGGCTGGGCGCTGATGATGGCGGCCGCCCGTCGCATCACCGAATCGGAGCACTTCCTGCGCGCCGGCCAGTGGAAGAAGTGGAGCTACGACAGCTTCGTCGGCCCCGACATCCATGGCGCTACCCTGGGCATCATCGGCATGGGCCGCATCGGCCAGGCCATCGCCCGCCGCTCGCTGGGCTTCGACATGCAGGTGCTGTATCACAACCGCTCGCGCCTGGCGCCGGAGCAGGAGGCGCGTGCCAACCACGCGCGCTACGTCAGCAAGGAAGATCTGCTCCGGCAGGCCGACCACGTGGTGCTGGTGCTGCCCTATTCAAAGGACACCCACCACACCATCGGCGCCGCCGAGCTGGCGCTGATGAAGCCGACCGCCACCCTGACCAATATCGCCCGTGGCGGCATCGTCGATGATGTCGCCCTGATCGCGGCCCTGCGCGAAGGCCGCATCGCCGCGGCCGGCGTGGACGTGTTCGAGAACGAGCCGGCCTTCAAGCCGGAATTCCTCGACCTCAGCAATGTGGTGCTCACGCCCCACATCGCCAGCGCCTCCACCCCCACGCGCCTGGCCATGGCCAATTGTGCCGCCGGCAACCTGATTGCCGCCTTATCCGGCCAGCGCCCGCCCAATCTGCTCAATCCGGACGTGGTCAAGGGCTGATCCAGCCACATTGCGGCAAAACAAAATGGGCGCACCCGATCAAGGGTGTGCCCATTTTTTTGCGCTTTCGCTTCCGGTATGCGGCAACAGCTAACGGCTGCCGCACCCGCATCAACCCTTCAGTTCATTGAAGATATCGATGTATTCCTGCTGCGCTTCGGCTTGCGGCTTGCCCTTGAGCGCGGCCCAGGCGTCGAACTTGGCGCGGGCCACGAAATCGGTCATGCCGGGGCGCTCACCCTGCACGTCGCCGTTGCTGCCCTGCTTGTAGAGGCCATACATCTTCAGCAGGGTCATGTTGTCGGGACGCTCGGGCAGGCTCTTGGATTCGGCCACGGCCGCTTCGAACTGTTCTTGCAGGGTGCTCATGTCTCTCTCCTCCAGCGGGCTCAGACGCCCAGCAGTTCGACTTCGAAGATCAGGGTGGCATTGGGCGGAATCACGCCGCCAGCGCCGCGTGCGCCATAACCCAGGCCGGCCGGGATGATCAGCTTGCGGGTGCCACCGACCTTCATGCCTTGCACGCCTTCGTCCCAGCCCTTGATCACATGGCCTGCGCCCAGCGGGAAGGCGAACGGGTCATTGCGGTCCTTGCTGGAATCGAACTTGCTGCCGGCGCTGCCGTCTGCATTCTGCAGCCAGCCGGTGTAATGCACGGTGACATGGCTGCCGGCCTTGGCTTCGTCGCCCGAGCCTACGGTGATTTCTTCATATTGCAGCCCGGAAGCTGTGGTGATCGTGGACATCTTGTTCCTTTCGGTGAGGGGATGGGGTGTGCGCGGCCTGGCTGTTCATGTTGAGTGGGCCGGGACTGATGGGTAGTGCCAGCAGGCAATTTTTCCGCCGTCCATGTCCACCTGCGCGTCGCCGCATGGCGACAGGCTTGCAGGCCGCTCCGGCAGCGGCATGCGACCGGAACGGCAGGCAGTGTAAACCAAAAATTGAAATTTTTTCATATTGCGTCAGTGGGCTGTCAGCGGGATGCCTCTGGCATGCGTTAAGAACCCAGGACGTGCTCCGTGCACGATGAGATCAGGCATTTTTGTGTAAAGTTCGTCATGTTGCGTCGATTCAGCCAACTTTTATCCCTTTCCCTCCGCGCAGCATGTGTGTCGGCCGTTCTCACGGTGTCCGCCCATGCCAATGTGGTGGTGGTACTCAACTCCGGCGATGCCTCGGTGTCGCTGCTGGACCAGAGCGGTGAGAAGGAGCTCTCCACCTTCTCGGTCGGCAAGGAACCACACCACCTGATGGCCACTCCGGACAACAAGTCCCTGATCGTGGCCAGCGCCACCGGCAACCAGCTGCTGTTCCTGGACCCCAAGACCGGTGCCGTGCAGCGCAAGATCCGCGACATCATCGATCCCTACCAGATCGGCTTCACCCCCGACCAGAAATGGTTCGTGGCCACCGGCCTGCGCCTGGACCGGGTCGATGTCTACAGCTATGACGGCCAGGACCTGAAGCTGTCCAAGCGCATCCCGCTGGCCAAGACGCCCAGCCACATCGCCTTCGACAACGACAGCACCATCGCCTTCATCACCCAGCAGGGCAGCGACCAGATCAGCGCCATCGACCTGGCCACCCAGCAGGTCAAGTGGACCATGCCGGTGGGCAAGCTGCCGGCCGGCATCGTCATGACCCCGGACAACAAGTACCTGCTGGTGGGCATCATGGGTTCGGACTATGTCGAGGTGATCGACTGGCGCACCCAGAAGATCGTCAAGAAGATCAAGACCGGCATCGGCGCCCACAACTTCCGTGGCCAGGGTGACAAGCGCTTCATCTATGTCTCCAACCGCGTGGCCAATACCATCAGCATCGTCGACATGACGACGCTGGAAAACGTCGGTACCATCAAGGTCCCCGGCGGCCCGGACTGCATGGAAGTCACCGCCGACGGCAAGACCATGTGGGCCACGCTGCGCTGGAGCAAGAAGGTCGCGGTGATCGACCTGGCCAGCCGCTCGGTGACCAAGGTGATCCCGGTGGGCCGTTCGCCGCACGGCATCTACCTGTACAACCGGGCGCCCGATATCTGATCCTGCCGATGACCGCTCCACGATGACGCTGTCCCTCTCGAACCAGACCCTGCGCGGCCTGTGCCTGTTCGCCATCCTGGCGGCCGGCCAGGCCGTTGCGCAATCCGCCGCACCCGAGGCCGCCGCCTGCAAGGGGCACATCTATCTCACCTTCGATACCGGCAGCCAGTCCCAGGCCGAACTGATCGAACAGACCCTGCTGCGCCACCATATCAAGGCCACCTTCTTCCTGGCCAACGAGAAGACCATCCACGGTGACTACTCCCTGGATCCGGCCTGGGCGCCGCTGTGGAAGCGGCTGGTGGCCGAGGGCCATGCCTTCGGTACCCATACCTTCGACCATGTCTACGTGGTTCGCGACCTGCCGGACGGCAAGGTCGAGGTGCGGCCGCAATTCGGCGCGCAGGCCGGCAAGAAGCTGCAATGGACCCCGGCCCAGTATTGCCAGGAGATGCAGCGCGTGGATCAGCGCTTCCAGCAGCTGACCGGTCACAAGCTCGACCCGCTGTGGCGCGCCCCCGGCGGGCGCCTCACACACAACCTGCTCAAGGCCGGGCAGGCCTGCGGCTACGCCCATGTGGCCTGGGCGCCGGCCGGATTTTCCGGTGATGAACTGCCCAGCGACAAATTCCCCAACGAGGTGTTGCTGAAAAAGGCGCTCGATGGTCTCAAGGATGGTGATATCTTCCTGGCCCATATGGGCATCTGGTCGCGCCAGGACCCCTGGGCCCCGGCCGTGCTGGAACCCTTGATCAGCGGGCTGGAGCAGAAGGGTTACTGCTTTGCCACCCTGCGCGAACATCCGGCCTACCGCCACCTGTTTGGTGCCGGCAAGGAACACTGAACGCCGCTGCCAGTCGAACCGGCGCCGAGGGCAGGGGAGCCCGGCGCACCGTGGGCCCGCAGCCCGTCCACCGCGGCATACCGTCATACCGATTCAAGCTATCCATGATCATCCAGACCATTTCCGACCTCTTTGCCACCGTCCAGGGCTGGCTTTTCGAGACCCTGGTGCAGCCGCTGGTGTTCTTCACCGGCATGGGCGAATTCGTCGAGGAAGCCTTCACCGGCACCGAATTCGTCCTGGTGGGCCTGTGCGAACTGGTGATCCTGTTCCTGATCCTGCGCCCGCTGGAGGCCGCCATCCCGGTCCATCCCATCACCGACCCGCGCGCGCGCTGGAATGATTTCATCTACACCGTCCTGCAGCGGCTGGGCATCATCCCCATCATCGCCTTCCTGCTGCTCGATCCGTCCCTGTCCTACCTGTCCGAGGCCTTGCACCTGGAAGGCTGGGGGACCTTCAACCTGGATCAGATCTGGCCCGGCGTGACCGACCGTGCCCTGGTCAGTTTCCTGCTCTACATGGTGGTGCTGGACCTGTGCGAATACGTCTACCACTGGGCGCAGCACAATGTGCGCTGGATGTGGGCCCTGCACAGCCTGCACCATAGCCAGCAGAACATGAACCTGTGGAGCGACGACCGCAATCACATGCTCGACAACCTGGTGCACGACATGATCTTCGGTCTCATCGCCGTGCTGATCGGCGTGGAGCCCTCGCAATACATCCTGCTGGTCTCGCTCTCGCGCATGCTGCAAAGCCTGCAGCACGCCAATGTACGCATCCATTTCGGCCGCATCGGCGAATACCTGCTGGTCTCGCCGCGCTTTCACCGCACCCATCACGCCATTGGCCTGGGCCATGAAAGCCGGGGCCGCAATTCGCTGGGCGGCCACAACTTCGCCGTGCTGTTCCCGATCTGGGATGTGATCTTCCGTACCGCCCACTTCAGCCAGGGCTTCGCCATGACCGGCGTACGCGACCAGCTGCCGGCACCGGCCGGCCGTGGTCGCGACTATGGGCGCGGCTTCTGGATGCAGCAATGGCTGGGCTTGAAGCGCCTGGTTGAATTCACCCGCAGGAAGCCACGCTGATGCGAATTTTCCTGGCCTCCTTCGGTCGCGCCCTGCTGGCGCAGTTGCATATCCGCATGCTGTGGCTGACCGTGCTGCCTTTCCTGGTGTCCCTGGCGCTGTGGGCGGTCTGTCTGTGGCTGGGCCTGCAACCCATCATCGACTGGCTGCAGGCCTATTTCGTGACCAACAGCATGTTCGGGGAAATCGGCAGCATGCTGGCCTGGTTCGGCATGGCCACCCTGAAGACGGTGCTGGTGCCGCTCCTGGCGATGTGGACGCTACTGCCGCTGATGATCCTCACGGCACTGGTCTTCGTCGGCCTGTTCACGATTCCTGCCATTTCCCGTCACATCGGTGCGCGCCACTATCCCATGCTCTCCAAGCGCCATGGCGGCAGCGTCGCCGGCAGCCTGTGGACCTCGCTGTGGTGCTTTGCCGTCTTCACCATCCTGTGGCTGGCCACGATCTGGGTATTCCTGATCCCGCCGCTGGCCTTCGTGATCCATTCGCTGCTCTGGGGCTGGCTGACCTATCGCGTCATGGCCTACGACACCCTGGCCGACTACGCCAGTACCGAGGAGCGGCACGCCGTGCTGCGCCTGCATCGCTGGCCGCTGCTGGCGGTGGGTACCATTGCCGGCGCGCTGGGTGCGGCGCCCACCCTGCTGTGGCTGGGCGGGGTGCTGTCGGTGGTCTTCCTGCCCGTGCTGGCCGGGGTGGCGATCTGGCTGTATGTGCTGGTGTTCGTCTTTACCGCGCTGTGGTTCCAGTTCTATTGCCTGGAAGCGCTGCTGCGCTACCGCAGCGGCCAGCCACCGGATGGCCCGGTAGACGGTGCAGTCATCGATGTGGCACCGCGTTGAAGCCGCGTTGAAGCCTGATTGACGCCGGGTGCTGGTACCAGGTGGGCGGCGGGGCAGGGCACGGCCCGCCACGGCGCTGCCGAATGGGGCATAATCGCCGCCATGTTTCTTCAACTTTCTGGCGGGTAGACGCATGGCATTCGGACTCATCATCATCGGCGACGAAATCCTCTCGGGACGCCGTATCGACAAGCATTTCCCCAAGGTCTTGGAACTGCTCGGCCAGCGCGGCCTGCAGTTGTCCTGGGCGGAATACCTGGGCGATGACCCCGACCGCATCACCGCCACCCTGAAGCGCACACTGGCCACCCAGGACGTGGTGTTCTGCACCGGCGGCATCGGCGCCACCCCGGACGACCACACCCGCCAGTGCGCGGCGGCTGCGCTGGGCGTGCCGGTGGTGCTGCATCCCCAGGCCAAGGAAAAGATCCAGGAGCGCATCGCCGACATGGCCCGCGAATCCGGTGCCACACCCGACTTCGACGCACCCGAGAACCAGCACCGCCTGAAGATGGGCGAGTTTCCGCAGGGCGCCTCCATCATCCCCAATCCCTACAACAAGATTCCCGGCTTCTCTCTGCCCAATACCAGCGGCGAAGGCGCCCATTACTTCGCGCCTGGCTTCCCCGTGATGGCCTGGCCGATGTTCGAGTGGGTGCTGGAAAACCACTACGCCGACCAGTTCCACCGCCATGCCTGGGCCGAACGTTCGATGCTGGTGTACGAGGCGATGGAATCGACCCTGACCCCGCTGATGGAAGCCATCGAGGCGCAATTCCCGCTGGTGAAGGTGTTCAGCCTGCCGCACGTGGGCGACCAGCAGACGCGCCGCCATATCGACCTGGGCGTCAAGGGTGACCCCACGCAGGTGGAACCGGCCTTCGAGAAGATGCAGGAAGGCCTGCGCGCCCTGCGTGCCGAGTTCCAGATCAGCGCCTGAAACGCGCAACGCCAGACGCAAAAAGGCCCCGGTCCAGCCGGGGCCTTTCAGCAATCGGCGCGAGCGCCGGATTGTTGATTACGTTTGATTACTTCTTGGCAGCGCGGGTCACCTTGGCGCCAGCCTGGGACATCTGATCCACGGCGTTGCTGACATTGGCTTCCAGCACTTCAGCGGCCTGCTTGGCATTCTTGGTGAACTGTTCGTAGCCGGCGCTCATGTTGCCGATGGCCGACTTGAACATCGAGATGGCCTGTTCCGAACCGGCCGGGGCGTTCTTGGCGGCTTCGTCGATCATGGCCACCACCTTGCGGTTGACTTCGGCGATCTGCGCTTCGGCAGCCTTGGTCAGTTCCGACTGGGTGCTGGAGAAGATGCCGCTCAGGTGACGGCCGTAGGCGACCGACTTTTCCAGCGTCGGCTGGGCATGCGCGCTGGAGAGGGTGAAGAATTCCTGCGGGTCCTTGGCAGCAAACAGCTTCAGGGCCGCAGCCTGGCTTTCTTCGAGCGAGGACTTGGCCGCCTTCAGGTTCAGGTCCACCAGTTTTTCCACGCCTTCAAAGGTCTTGCTCGCCAGCTGGCTGAAGAGTGCGATCTGGGCTTCGGCATTGGCTTTGGCAGCAGCAGAAAATTGCTCGGTGTAGTTCGTCATGTTGAAACATCCTTCTCGGTGATAGGTTGATGAACAATGCTGCGACAGTGATTGCTTACGGACCAATCTGAAGGGAAAGGTGGATCTCCGCTGTAATTTCTTATTTGAATATGATGCATTGCACAAGGCGGATTCTAGTTTAATCGTGCATAAAGTCAAACGTTTCATCGCGTGAGAACTGCGAAAAGTGTTTCAAAATTGATCCAAGTCTAATCAAGGACTTACGCGATTTTTGATGAGGAATTCGATTCTTTTTCAGCTTGCTGTCGAGCTAATGAAATTACGTTATCAGTATCGTGCGCGCAATCGTTTGCGCCGCATCGCAAAACGCTTATTGCAACGCGGAAACCCGTATCAACAGGAAGGAATTTGTTCGTGAAGGCCTTTTACAGCGACCATTTCGTGCTGCCCCTGCCACCGGGCCACCGCTTCCCCATGATCAAGTACCGCATGATCCGCGAAGGGGCGGCCAGCCTGCAGCCGGCCATCGATTTCCAGGAAGCTCAAGCCGCCAGCGATGGCGAGCTGGCGCTGGCGCACCATCCCGACTACATCGGTCGCGCCAGCCGTGGCGAACTGAACGCAGCCGAGCAGCGCGAGATCGGTTTCCCGTGGTCGCCGCAGATGGTGGAGCGCTCGCGCCGCTCTTCCGGGGCCACCATCGCCGCCTGTCGCGCCGCCTTCGTGGACGGGGTGGCGGTCAACCTGGCCGGCGGCACCCACCATGCCTATGCCGACCACGGCGCCGGTTTCTGCGTCTTCAACGATGCCGCCATCGCCGCGCGCCTGGTGCAGGCCGAACGCCGCGCCGCCCGGGTCGCCATCGTCGACCTGGACGTGCACCAGGGTAACGGCACCGCCTCCATCCTGGCGCGGGATGATTCGGTGTTCACCTTGTCCCTGCACGGAGAGAACAATTACCCCTTCGAAAAGGAACAGAGCGATCTCGACGTCGCCCTGCCCGATGGCATCGGTGACGCCGACTATCTGGCAGCCCTGCAGGGCGCCCTGACGACGCTGCAGCAGCGCTTCGCCCCGCAGTTGCTGATCTACCTGGCCGGTGCCGATCCGCACGAGGGCGACCGCCTGGGCAAGATGAAACTGAGCATGGCTGGCCTCGCGGCCCGTGACGAGACCGTGTTCGCCTATGCCCGCGAGCACAAAATTCCGGTTGCGGTTACGATGGCGGGCGGCTACGGCAGAGATATCGAACAAACCGTCGCCGTCCACCTGCAAACGATAAGACTCGCCGGCCTCCACGCTGCCCGCTGGAGCGCACGGTGAAATGACCCGGGCCTCTTCGCGCATGAGCATGTCGCATGCGGCCCGCCCACGGAAAAGAAATGATGCAATCCATCACCGGCGCCAGCCGGTCGCGCCAGCTCCTGATGAGCCTGGTGCCCCTGTTGTTCGTATTGATCTGGAGCACCGGCTTCATCGTCGCCAAGTTCGGCCTGCCGTATGCGCCGCCGCTGACCTTCCTGCTGTTGCGCTTCACCGGCGTGCTGATCGTGCTGCTGCCGCTGGTGCTGCTGTCTCGTGCCCCCTGGCCGCACGGCCGCATCCGCCACGTGGCCGTGGCTGGCGTATTGCTGCAGGCCGGCTACCTGGCCGGCGTCTGGTGCGCCATCAAGATCGGTATGCCGGCTGGTCTGTCGGCCCTGATCGTCGGCCTGCAACCCATCCTGACCGCCTTCGCCGCGCCCTTGCTGGGTGAATCGGTGCGTGGCCGGCAATGGGTGGGACTAGCGCTGGGCCTGTGCGGGGTAGGGCTGGTGGTGGCCAACAAGATTTCGCTGATCGGCCTGTCCACTGCCAGCATCGGCCTGTGCCTGTTTGCCTTGTTGTGTATCACGGTCGGTACCTTGTACCAGAAGCGCTACTGCGCCCACTTCGATCTGCGCACCGGCACCGTGATCCAGTTCGCCGCCTCCATCGTGGTGGTGCTGCCCTTTGCCGTGGCCGTGGAAGGTCTGGACTGGCATCTGGTCAACGTCCACTGGACCCCGCAATTCATCGCAGCGCTGCTGTGGTCGGTGCTGGCCCTGTCGATCGGCGCCATCTTCCTGCTGTTTGCGCTGATCCGCCGCAGCGCCGCCACCAGCGTCACCAGCCTGCTCTATCTCACGCCACCGACCACGGCGGTGATGGCCTGGCTGATGTTCGGCGAAGCCTTCAGCCTGATCGGTGCGCTGGGCATGCTGGTGGGTGTGATCGGCGTGGCCTTCGTGGTCCGCAAATGAGGATCAGCCGGGCGCGGGCGCGTCCGGCATCAGCGTCACCAGTTTCAGGTCCGGCCGGTTGGCCACGCGGAAGTTGACCTGGCGATAGCGCAGTTCCCCCGATTGCGGATGCTGGAAGCGGCGCTCGCCGCCTTCGCGCTCCACCACGTCCTGCAAGTGCCAGGCCCGCTTGAAGAGCGGACTGGCGGCTGACAACTCTTCCACCAGCGCCAGCAGATCCGGATCGTCCAGCAGGCTGGCGCTGTCGGCCCGGAACTCCGCCACCAGCCGGCGCGCGCGCTGCTCCCAATCGATCGTCAAGGCCTGCGCCGTTGCGCGGGCGAACATGAAGCGCAGCAGATTGGGCGCCGCCTCCCCTTGATCCAGCCACCCCACGAAGAGCTTGCGCGCCGCCGGGTTCCAGGCCACGGCATTCCAGTAGCGGTCCAGCAGATAGGCCGGCGCGCGGAAGTTGCCGACCACTTCCAGGATTTCCGGCGCCATCACCGCCACCGCCTGTTGCTCCGGCAGCGCCGGGTCCTTCTTGCCGGCCAGTTCGAACAAGTAGGCCCGCTTGGCGCGCGGCAGGTGCAGCGCGTCGGCGATGCGCGCCAGCGCCTGCGGCGAGACCGAGTCGGTGCGCCCCTGTTCGATCCAGGTGTACCAGGTCACGCTGATGCCGCACAACTGCGCCACTTCTTCTCGGCGCAAGCCCGGCGTGCGACGCCGGCCATGGGCCAGGTGTGGCAGGCCGGCTTGCGAGGGGGCAGTCTGTTCGCGCTGGGTTTTGAGGAAGGCCCCCAGGGCGCGGCGGGCAAGATCGGGTTCCATGCAGAGAGAGCAGGGTGGTGGTCGGGGTAATAGTATAAATGCTGAACTTGTAACAGGATAAGGATTCGCTAGACTGGCTGCTCATCCACAGGCAATGGCAAGCTGCCTTTGCCTGCTTTGTATTCTTGTTCAGCTTACTTCTCCCAGGAGCCCCGCCATGCGCAGCCATCAGCAAGTCGTCACCGAACAGTTCGGCAGTACCGCCGCCGCCTATCTCACCAGCGCGGTACACGCCCAGGGGGCTGATCTGCAGGAGCTGGCCGCCATCGCCGCCACCCTTCCTGGCGCCCGCGTGCTGGATCTGGGGTGCGGTGGCGGACACGCCAGCTTTGCGGTGGCGCCGGTGGTGGAAAAAGTGATTGCCTACGACATCGCCGCCGAAATGCTGGACGTGGTCGCCAGCGCCGCCCGCGAGCGTGGCCTGGACAATCTGGCCGTGCGCCAGGGCAGCGCCGACCGGCTGGAGTTTCCCGATGCCAGCTTCGACCTGGTCTGTACCCGCTTTTCGGTGCACCACTGGCGCAATCTGCCGCAGGCGCTCGCTGAAGTGTTCCGGGTACTCAAACCGGGCGGACGCTTCATCGTCATCGACACCGCCGCACCGGCCGACGTGCTGGCCGATACCTACGTCCAGGCCATTGAGTTGCTGCGCGATACTTCACATGTCCGCAATATCAGCCTGAACTCCTGGCGCAAGCTGTTGCAGGCCGCCGGTTTTGTCATCGACAGCGACAAGACCTGGAAACTGCGCCTGGAATTCGACAGCTGGGTGGCCCGCATGCGGACCCCGCAAGACAACATCACGGCCATCCGTGCACTGTGGAAGGCCGCCCCGGAAGAGGTGAAACAATATTTCGCGCTGGATCAGGCCTGTTCCTTCTCGATTGACGTCGCCATGCTGGACGCCCGCAAGCCCTGAACTGCAGGTCTTTTGCCGTGCCGGCCGCAAGATGCATTGCGCCGTCAACGGCATCCCCCGACTACCCGTTAGTGTTTCATTCCAGATGCCTCCAAAGTGAATTAAGAAGCGCGAAAACGAGCATCTGGGGCCGGTATTGCCTTCTGTTATCGTTTTCAGGAACTGAACGGAAAGCTTAGACTGGTATCATGTCGCTTCGTTGGCGTGGATCTTGCTCAAAAATAAATCGAATAAAATCGAGCAAGATTGTCAGGAAATGTCAGAAAAATTGGCCGAAACAGGGGATGCTTCGGTCGGCCGCAAGATAGAAAGCCGTTTAAATAAATGCGCTAACGTCTTAATTCTCTTGCGAAAATTCTGCTTTTTGCTACACTGCCAACGTTTCTCTTGTGTACTATCAGGGTAAATTCGGGGGGAGATCCACCTATGTTCAAAACAGCGCTGGCCATTTTCACATCGCTACTTTTCATCCACGCTGGTTTGGCACCTGCCGCAGCCCAGACGGTCAACAACGCCGCCAAGAAGGCCCCGGCCAAGAAGGTGGTCGCCAAGCGACCCGCCGCAGCCGTCAGCCGCACCGTCGCCAAGGGCTCGCTGAACAACCGCGAAAAGCTGGTGCGCAAGGTCAGCGTGGTCAAGGGCAAGCGCCAGATCAGCTATCAGCGCGTCTCGGCCGCCCCCTCGGTGCCGGTGGTGCCACCGGTCATGACCGCCGGCGACCTGGCCGGCCTCAATCTCACGCCTGATCCCTTGGCCCTGCGCTCCAATGTGGCCCTGGTGATCGACCAGGCCAGTTCGCAGGTCCTGTTTGAAAAGAATTCCTCGGTGGCCCTGCCCATCGCCTCGGTCACCAAGCTGATGACCGCACTGGTGGTGGTGGAAGCACACCTGAACATGGAAGAGACCCTGACCGTCACCGATGACGACGTCGACCGCGAAAAGCACAGCAGCTCGCGCCTGCGCGTGGGTGCTACGCTGAGCCGCGACGACATGCTGCACATCGCCCTGATGAGTTCCGAGAACCGCGCCGCCTCCGCGCTGGGCCGCAACTATCCGGGCGGCCTGCCGGCCTTCGTGGCGGCCATGAACGCCAAGGCCCGCTCGCTGGGCATGACCGATACCCGCTATGTCGATTCGACCGGCCTGTCCAGCCAGAACGTGGCCAGCGCCCGCGACCTGGCCAAGCTGGTGGTGGCAGCCTATAACTACCCCATCATCCGCCAGTACTCCACCGACCCCAAGTACATGGTCGAACCCAGCGGCCATGCCATGCAGTACAACAGCTCCAACCGTCTGACCTCCAACAAGGAATGGGACATCGGCCTGCAAAAGACCGGCTTCATCAACGAAGCCGGCCATTGTCTGGTGATGTACACGCGTATCGAAGGTCGTCCCATCGTCATGGTGTTCCTGGATTCCAAGGGCCGCCTGTCGCATGTGGGCGATGCCGCCCGCATGCGCAAGTGGCTGGTGGAAGACCAGCCGAACAACCTGACCCGTGTGAAGATGGTCAGGGCCGACGAGGGTTGATCGCCGCAGGAAGCTCGCGGCAGCAACAAAAAAGCGAACCGGATGGTTCGCTTTTTTGTTGGTCGATCTGATTGAAGGTGAACAGGCCCAGCCCTGGCATCAATCCCGGTCCCGGCGATATCCCAGCGCCGACGAGATCTGGTTGGCCGTGCTGACCAGGTCATCCACCCATTCTTCCTGCAGCCGGTCGGCCGGGGCCGAGATCGACAGGCCGGCCACCAGCTTGCCGCTGTCGTCGCAGATGCCGGCGGCCATGCAGCGCACGCCCAGTTCCAGCTCTTCGTTGTCGCGGGCATAGCCGAGGGCGCGCACCATGGACAGTTCGCGCTCCAGCTTGGTCAGATCGGTGATGGAGTTCTTGTTATGCCCCGCCAGCCCGGTCCGGGTGGCATAGGCGCGCACGTTCTTGGGGTCATCCACCGAGAGAAAGAGCTTGCCAGTGGAGGTCAGGTGCAGCGGCGCACGGCCGCCGATGGCGCGCACCACCTGCATGCCGGAGCGTTCGGAAAAGGAACGGTCGATATAGACGATTTCATCGGCCTGCCGAACCGACAGGTTGATGGTCTGGTGGGTCTTGCGATGCAGGGCGCGCATGAAGTCCAGCGCCGCCTCGCGCACCGACAACCGGCTCTTGACGATATTGCCCAGCTCCAGCAGGCGCATGCCCAGGCGGTAGGTGCCCGGTTCCACGCGGTCCACGAAACGCTTGACCACCAGATCGTTGAGGATGCGGTGCGCGGTCGACGGGTGCAGGTCGGTCGCCGCCGACAATTCCTTCAGGCTCACCGGGTCCGGGTAATCGGCCAGCGCATCGAGCAGCGACACCATGCGCTCGATGACCTGGATGGAAATGTGTTCTGTCTCGCCTGCAGCTTCTTTTTTCATGGCGCAGCCTGGTGCGTTGCAATATGAGGGTTATACCACAATGTGAAAAGAACAAAAAGTTCGACCGTGCTTTTCTGACCGGCATCATCGCCACATCAAGGTTGTCGGCCGCTTCCGGATACGCCGTGCGGCGGGGCAGGGCGCCCCTCCGGATTGCCGAACGTCCGTTTCCTCTTTCCTGGCTCTCCCTGACGTTTGGTTATAAAGACGGGCCGCCTTATTCCGGCGGCTTGCGCTTGCATATCTGTTTTCCGCATATCGAGAGAAGAAAGTATTCGTTCTTTTCAGGCAGCAGGCTCATTAACCTGTGTGCTCTAAAACAACTAACACATTCGGGAACCGGACATGCTGAAGAACGTCATCAAATCGGTCGTCGCCACCCTGGTGCTGGCGCAAGCCGCCCACGTCGCACAGGCGGCCGATCTCTCGCTGCTCAACGTCTCTTACGACCCGACGCGCGAACTCTACGCCGACTATAACAAGGCCTTTTCCAAGTACTGGAAGGAAAAGGCCGGTGACAATGTCACCATCAAGGCTTCCCACGGCGGTTCCGGCAAGCAGGGCCGCTCCGTCATCGACGGCATCGATGCCGACGTGGTGACCCTGGCCCTGGCCTACGACATCGACGAAATCTCGGAAAAGGCCAAGCTGCTGCCGGCCGACTGGCAAAAGCGCCTGACGCACAACAGCTCGCCCTATACCTCCACCATCGTGATCCTGGTGAGCAAGGGCAATCCCAAGGGCATCAAGGACTGGGGCGACCTGATCAAGCCGGGCGTGTCCGTCATCACTCCCAACCCCAAGACCTCGGGCGGTGCGCGCTGGAACTATCTGGCCGCCTGGGCCTATGCCAAGCAGAAGGGCGGTAGCGACGACGCAGCCCGCGACTATATCGCCAAGCTCTTCAAGAACGTGCCGGTGCTGGATTCCGGTGCCCGTGGCGCCACCATCACCTTCGTCGAACGCGGCATCGGCGATGTCCTGCTGGCCTGGGAAAACGAAGCCCTGATCTCCCTGAAGGAATGGGGTCCGGACAAGTTCGACATCGTCGCGCCGTCGATCTCCATCCTGACCGAGCCGCCGGTGGCCGTGGTGGACAAGGTGGTGGACCGTCGCGGTACCCGCAAGGTGGCCGAGGAATACCTCAAGCACCTGTATTCCGAGGAAGGCCAGGAAATCATTGCCAAGAACTACTACCGCCCCATCGATCCCAAGATCGCCGCCAAGTACGCAGCGCAGTTCCCCAAGCTGAACCTGGTGACCATCGACAAGGACTTCGGCGGCTGGCAAAAGGCCCAGAAGACCCACTTCGCCGATGGCGGTACCTTCGACCAGCTCTACGCACCCAACAAGAAGTGATCTGAAACCTGGCAGGGCGCCGGCCGCGCCGGCTCCCTGCCGCTTCCTCCCGCTCAACGCTCAAGCATAAGACATGACCATCCTGCTCCTGGCCGGCAGCCCTTCGGCGCCTTCCCGCTCCACCCGCCTGCTGCACCACGTCGGCGACAAGCTGGCCCAGCTCGGCCACCGCCATGCCCGTCTGGAGGTGCGCGACCTGCCGGGCCAGGCCATCCTGCGCGCCGACTGGAACAATGCGGAGATCCAGGCAGCCCTGTCCACGGTGGAGGAAGCTTCGGCCGTGGTGGTCGCCACCCCGGTCTACAAGGCGGCCTACAGCGGCATCCTCAAGGCTTTCCTCGACCTGTTGCCGCAGTTCGGCCTGACCAACAAGCTGGTGCTGCCGCTGGCCACCGGTGGCAGTCAGTCGCACATGCTGGCGCTGGACTACGCCTTGCGCCCGGTGCTGTCCTCGCTCAATCCCAAGCACGTCCTGCCCAGCATCTACGCCACCGAGGCCCAGGTGACCTGGAGCGAAGAGCAGGGCCTGGTGCTGGATGCGCCCATTGCCACCCGCGTCGATGAAGGTGTGGCGCAGTTGTCGGCCAGCCTGTTGGCCCTACATAAGGCGGCGCCGGAAGAATTCCGCGAAATACCGTTCTCGCAATTGCAGTACAGCGTCTCCTACTGATGCTTGCCGACGCAAACTGACATCCCGTATTGAAACCGGCCGGAGTGATCCGGCCTGTCTTGAACGTCTGAACCAAACGTCTGAAACGATCATCGGCCGGTGCAGCCGAAAGCCTTCTGCACGCCCAAATCTGGAGAAAAACGTGTCCGCCAACAAGAACAAGATTGTCCATTCCTCCCGTCGTCGCACGCTGGTCGGCCTGTCGGCCCTGGCGCTGGCGACCGCAACCCTTGCCCTGGGCGCCGCCGCGGTGCAGGCCCAGGAAGCCAAGGTTCTGCGCATCGGCTACCAGAAGGCGGCCAATACCCTGGTCTTGCTCAAGGCCCACGGCACGCTGGAAAAGCGCCTGCAGCCGCTGGGCGTGGAAGTAAAATGGGCCGAGTTCGCGGCCGGTCCGCAATTGCTGGAAGCGCTCAATGTCGGCTCGGTCGATTTCGGCTACGTCGGTGAAGCCCCGCCGGTGTTTGCCCAGGCCGCCGGTGCCGACTTCGTCTATACCGCCTACGAAATCCCGACCCCGGACGCCGAAGGCCTGCTGGTGCAGAAAGATTCACCGATCAAGAGCGTGGCTGAACTGAAGGGTAAGAAGATCGCCTTCAACAAGGGGTCCGACGTGCACTGGCTGGTGGTGGCCCTGCTCAAGAAGGCCGGCCTGCAATACAGCGACATCCAGCCGGTCTACCTGGCGCCGGCCGATGCCCGTGCCGCCTTCGAACGCGGTGCCGTGGATGCCTGGGCGATCTGGGACCCGTTCCAGGCGGCCGCCGAAAAGCAGGTCGGCGCGCGGCGCCTGGCCAGCGGCGTGGGCGCGGTCAGCCATCACCAGTTCTTCCTGAGCGCGCGTCCTTTCGCGGCGAAGAACCCGCAGGTGCAGAAGGTCCTGCTGGAAGAGATCACCCGTGAAGGTGAATGGGTGCGTACCCATACCGGCGAAGCGGCTGCCCAGCTGGCGCCCATCCAGGGCCTGGATGCCGACATCATCGAAACCGGCTTGAAGCGCTACGCCCACGTCTACAAGCCGGTCGATGCCCAGGTGCTGGCCGAGCAGCAGAAGATCGCCGATGCCTTCTATGAACTGAAGCTGATCCCCAAACAACTCAAGGTCAGCGATGCCGTCCTCAAATGATGTCCACCCGGTTGCCGCAGCACAGGAGTCAAGCATGAACGTTTTCTGGTTTATCCCCACCCATGGCGACAGCCGCTACCTCGGTACCACCGAAGGCGCGCGCCCGGTCAGTCATGACTACATGAAGCAGGTCGCCGTGGCCGCCGACACGCTGGGCTACGACGGCGTGCTGCTGCCCACCGGCCGTTCCTGCGAAGACGCCTGGGTGGCCGCCGCCAGCCTGATCGACGCCACCCGCCGCCTGAAATTCCTGGTGGCGGTGCGCCCCGGCCTGACCGCGCCGACGTTGTCGGCACGCATGGCCGCCACCTTCGACCGTCTCTCCAATGGTCGCCTGCTGATCAACGTGGTCACTGGCGGCGACCCGGTAGAGCAGGAGAGCGATGGCATCTTCGGCAGCCATGCCGAGCGTTACGAGATTTCCGACGAGTTCCTCAAGATCTGGCGCGACGTGCTGGCCAAGACCCATACCGGCGAAGAGACCCATTTCGAGGGCAAGCACCTGCGCGTCAAGGGCGCCAAGGCGCTCTATCCGCCCCTGCAGAAACCCTATCCGCCGCTGTACTTCGGCGGTTCCTCGGACGAGGCCATCGACCTGGCCGCCGAGCAGGTGGACGTCTACCTGACCTGGGGCGAACCACCGGCTGCGGTGGCCGAGAAGATCGCCCGCGTGCGCGAACGCGCCGCCCGCGCCGGTCGCACCCTGCGTTTCGGCATCCGCCTGCACGTGATCGTGCGCGAGACCAACGAAGCCGCCTGGCGCGCCGCCGATGAACTGATCAGCCGCCTGGACGACGAGACCATCGCCAAGGCCCAGGCCAACTTCGCCCGCATGGATTCGGAAGGGCAGCGTCGCATGGCGGCCCTGCACGGCGGCCGACGCGACAAGCTGGAAGTGAGCCCCAACCTGTGGGCCGGGGTCGGCCTGGTGCGCGGCGGTGCCGGTACGGCGCTGGTGGGCGATGGCCCCACGGTCGCCGAACGGCTCAAGGAATATGCAGCGCTGGGCATCGATACCTTCATCCTCTCGGGCTACCCGCACCTGGAAGAATCGTATCGCTTCGCCGAGCTGGTCTTCCCGCTGTTGCCGCGCCCACAGCGCGAGACCCTGCCGGGATTCAACCTGACCGGCCCCTTCGGCGAGATCGTCGGCAACACCGAGCTTCCCAAGGCCGCGCCGGTGCGCGTGTCGGCCAGCTGAGGCAGACATGACGAGCGCATCCAATCCGCTGAACAGCGCTACCACCGGCGCCGCCAGCACCAGCACCAGCGCACCCGCCGGCAAGGCCGCCCGTGCGGCTGGCCGCTCGCCGCGCAAGGCGCGTGGCGCCTGGGTGGGCTGGCTGTTGCCGGTGCTGCTGCTGGCGTGGTGGCAACTGGCCTCGCAGGCCGGCTGGCTGTCCAGCCGCATCCTGCCGGAACCGTTTGCGGTCCTGACGGCGGCCTGGAAACTGTCGGCCTCCGGCGAGCTGTGGCGCCACCTGGCCGTCTCCAGTGGTCGCGCGGCCTCGGGCTTTGCGGTCGGTGCCGGGCTGGGCCTGGTGCTGGGCCTGCTTTCCGGCAGCCTGCGCTCTGCCGAACTGCTGCTCGATACCACCCTGCAGATGGTGCGCAATATCCCGGCCCTGGCCTTGATCCCGCTGGTCATCCTGTGGTTCGGCATCGACGAGACGGCCAAGCTGTTCCTGGTCTCGGTGGGCGTGTTCTTCCCGGTCTATCTCAATACCTTCCACGGCATCCGCTCGGTGGACCAGGGCCTGATCGAGATGGCCAGGAGCTATGGCCTGTCGGGCTGGCCGCTGTATCGCGACGTGATCCTGCCGGGCGCCTTGCCATCCATCCTGGTCGGGCTGCGCTTCGCGCTGGGCCTGGTGTGGGTGTTGCTGATCGTGGCCGAGACCATCTCCGCCCAGGCCGGCATCGGCTACATGACCATGAATGCCCGCGAATTCCTGCAGACCGATGTGGTGCTGGTCGGCATCCTGCTCTATGCCTTGCTGGGCAAGCTGGCCGATACCGCTGCCCGTGCGCTGGAGCGTTTCTGGCTGCGCTGGCATCCGGGTTACCAATGAATTCGCATCAGGAGAACCGTATGCGTCACGACCAACAGGAAAATCAGGAGCTGGGCCGCGCTGCCGGTCGCGGCGTGGGCTTGAAGCTGCGCGCCGTGTCCAAGGCCTTCAGCGGTCGTACCGTGTTGCACGACATCGACCTGGACATCGGCCCCGGCGAATTCGTCGCCATCGTCGGTCGCAGTGGTTGCGGCAAGAGCACACTGCTGCGTCTGGTGGCGCAACTGGATGCAGCCAGCGGCGGTGAGGTGGTCTATGAACACGATGCCGGCGGCGAACCCGAAGTGCGCATCATGTTCCAGGATGCGCGCCTGCTGCCCTGGAAGCGGGTGCAGGCCAATGTGGCGCTGGGGCTGCCCAAGCAGCACGCGCCGCTTGCCCTGCACGCCCTGCAGCAGGTCGGCCTGGATCAGCGCGCCGGTGAATGGCCGGCGGTGCTCTCGGGTGGCCAGCGGCAACGCGTGGCCCTGGCCCGGGCGCTGGTGCACGACCCGCAATTGCTGTTGCTGGACGAGCCGTTGGGTGCGCTGGACGCCCTGACCCGCATCGAGATGCAGGCCCTGATCGAATCGCTATGGCGCGAGCGCGGCTTCACCGCCTTGCTGGTGACCCACGACGTACAGGAAGCGGTCGCCCTGGCCGACCGCGTGCTGCTCATCGAAGACGGCCGGGTGACGCTGGATCAGCGCATCACGCTGGCCCGCCCGCGCTCACGCGGACAGGCGCAGTTTGCCGCGCTGGAAGAAGCCATCCTGGCGCGCGTGCTGCGTCATCCTGGCAGCGAAGCCAATGCCATCGACGATGGTGCCACCGCAGAACTGGAGCCTGCTTTTGTCCCACGCGGCGTGCAGCAGGTGCAGTGGGCGGTCTGAGGCCGCACATGATTTGACCGTTTCAGAGAGTCCGACCATTTCAACCCATGCGGCGCGGCAGGTGCCGACGCCGTTTCATCAAGGAGCAGAGCATGACCATTCAAGCGATCAACGTACGTAACCAGTTCAAGGGCAAGGTCAAGGCCATCATCGAAGGTTCGGTGGTGTCCGAGGTGGATGTCGAGACCCCGGCCGGCATCGTCACCTCCGTCATCACCACCCGTTCGGTCAAGGACCTGGGCCTGACCATCGGCAGCGAAGTCGTGGCGCTGGTCAAGGCCACCGAAGTGTCGATCGCCAAGCTGTGATCTTTTCCGGCCGCCCATCGGTCAATCTCGCCCGGGCGGCATATTTTTCCAGGAGCAGGCCCGATGGCATATCAGGCTTTGGATGCTTACCTGGCGCGTCTGCAAGCCACCCAGTCGACCTCGTCCAAGGTCTGGCTGGATGAGCAGGGACGTGCCGCAGGGCGTTTCTTCAATACATCGCTGACCTCGGCCTTCCAGCCGGTGCGCAGCTTCGAACAGGGCAGCATCGTCGCATGTGAAGCCTTTGCCCGCAGTCATTCGGCGGTCGATGACGGACTCCATCTCTGGAAACTGCTCGACCAGGCCGCCAGCGACGACGAATCGGTCGAGCTGGACCGCCTGTGCCGCATGCTGCACGCCATCAACTATTACCGTCAGGTCGGGCAGGGCGGTCTGGGCGATACCGAGGCCCCCGAGCTGCATCTGTCGGTGCATGCGCGCCTGCTGGCCGCCGTCAACAACAATCATGGCGTGGCCTACCGCCGCATCCTGGCGGCACTGGAGTTGTCGCACGAGCGCATCGTGCTGCAATTGCCGGTGGTCACGCCCAACCAGCGCTGGCTGCTCAACTATGTGCTGGACAACTACCGCCGCAATGGCTTCCGCCTCGGGGTCTCGGCCAATAGCCCGCTGGAGGCACTGGGCCTGCTCGACAAGATCAAGCCGGACCTGATCAAGGTCGATGCCCGCGAACTGCCCGATCCCGACAGCGTGGCCTTGCTCTTGCTGCGGGCGGCCGAGCAGGGCGTACGCATCTTCTTCAAGCGCGTCGAGAACCGCGAGGTCTTCGACAAGCTGAGCCAGTTCGGCCAGGCCCTGGCCCAGCCCATCCACGCCCAGGGCTACCTGTGGGACACACCCGGTGCAAGACTGCCGGACCAGATATCGGGCATCCGCGATGCCGCTTGAGGCATACTCGGTCTTCCCTATCCTCAACAGCGAGGCCTGCATGAGTCTGTCGTCCCACGTTTCCCCGGCACCGGCGCGGCTGTCCGATTTCCGCGTACTGGTGGCGCCGGGCCTGTCCGATAGCGGCCCCGAGCACTGGCAATCGCGCTGGCAACGCCTCTATCCGGCCTTCGAACGGGTGCAGCAAGACGACTGGGAAACCCCCGACCTGCCGGCCTGGTCGCAGCGCCTGGGCGAAGTGCTGGCGCGCGATGGCCGACCGACCGTGATCGTGGCGCACAGCTTCGGATGCCTGACCACCGTGCAGCGCACCGCGGCCCTGCTGGCCGAAGGGGGCTCGGCCCATCCCATCGCGGCGGCCCTGCTGGTGGCACCGGCCGATCCGGCCAAATTCAGCGTGAGCACGGCGGTACGCCACCGGCTGCCGTATCCGGCCCTGGTGGTCGGCAGCGACAACGACCCCTGGATGAGCGCCGACCGCGCCCGCCACTGGGCCGAGGCCTGGGGCGCACAGTTCCGCTCCATCGGCCCCCGCGGGCATATCAATTCCGAGTCCGGCCTGGGCGACTGGACGCAGGGCCAGCAATGGTTGCTGGAGTTGCTGGAGCAGATTCCCTGAGGCGTGTTCGGTCTGCAGGACCGCGCACATAAAGACGGTTTTCGGTGGCTCCTTATGCGCTTTTCTTCTAAAGGCATGCAAAAAACTTCGTTCTCTTTATAACCTGCGGATGCGATTATCGGTCACCTATAGTCGCATTTGTAATAAAAAGAGAACGACATGTCCGCAACCCCTGTTTCCCTAGCCGCCCCCCGGGCCGCGCCAGTGGCCGCTTCCGGCGGGACCGGCCGGCGCGTATTGCCCGGTTTCCGATTGTCGCTGGGCTTCACCATCTTCTATCTGGCGCTGATCGTCCTGATCCCGCTGTCGGCCTTGTTCCTGAAGACCTTCACGCTGACCTGGGGCGGTTTCATCGATGCCGTGACCTCGCCACGGGTGATGGCGTCCTATCGCCTCAGCTTCGGGGCGTCCCTGATCGGTGCTTTCCTGAACGTGATCTTCGGCGGCATCGTGGCCTGGGTGCTGGTGCGCTACCGCTTTCCCGGCAAACGCATCATCGATGCCCTGGTCGACCTGCCGTTCGCCCTGCCCACGGCCGTGGCCGGCATCGCCCTGACCACCCTGTATTCGCAGAACGGCTGGCTGGGCAAGCTGCTCGCCCCGCTGGGCATCAAGGTCGCCTTCACCCCGCTGGGTGTGTTGGTGGCGCTGACCTTCATCGGCCTGCCGTTCGTGGTGCGCACCGTGCAACCGGTGCTGGAAGAGGCCGAGCGCGAGCTCGAAGAAGCCGCTGCCAGCCTGGGCGCCAACCGCTGGCAGACCTTCACCCGCGTGGTCTTCCCGACCATCCTGCCGGCGCTGCTGACCGGGTTTGCGCTGGCCTTCGCGCGCGCCTCCGGCGAATACGGCTCGGTGGTCTTCATCGCCGGCAACATGCCGATGGTGTCCGAGATCACCCCATTGTTCATCGTCACCAAGCTGGAGCAGTACGACTATGCCGGCGCCACCGCCATCGCCATGGTGATGCTGCTGGTGTCCTTCGTCTTGCTGTTGACCATCAACCTGTTGCAAGCCTGGACCCGCAAGCGCGGCCAGGCGGAGAGGACCTGAGATGAGTGGCGCGCCTGTTTCCCTCGCCGGCCAGAACATCGCCCGCGGCGAGCCGCCGATCACCCCCGGAGCCACCCTGGAACCGTTCTGGGTGCGTGCCCTGTTGATCGGCATTGCCCTGGTGTTCCTGACGCTCTTCCTGTTCGTGCCGCTGGTGGCGGTGTTCTATGAAGCCTTGCGCAAGGGCTGGGATGTCTATGTGGCCTCCATCACCGAGGCCGACGCCTGGTCGGCCATCAAGCTGACCGTGATCACGGCGGCCATCGCCGTGCCGCTGAACCTGGTATTCGGCGTGGCGGCGGCGTGGGCCATCGCCAAGTTCGAGTTCCGCGGCAAGAACGTGCTGCTGACCCTGATCGACCTGCCGTTCTCGGTCTCGCCCGTGATCTCGGGCCTGATCTACGTGCTGCTGTTCGGCCTGCAAGGCTACCTCGGCCCCTGGCTGCGCGAACATGACATCAAGATCCTCTTCGCCGTGCCGGGCATCGTGCTGGCCACCATCTTCGTGACCTTCCCGTTCGTGGCACGCGAGCTGATCCCGCTGATGCAGTCGCAGGGCAGCGAGGAAGAGGAGGCCGCGCTGGTGCTGGGCGCCTCCGGCTGGCGCACCTTCTGGCACGTGACCCTGCCCAATATCAAGTGGGGCCTGCTGTATGGCGTCATCCTCTGTAACGCCCGTGCCATGGGCGAGTTCGGCGCGGTATCGGTGGTTTCCGGCCACATCCGGGGCGAGACCAACACCATCCCGCTGCAGGTCGAAATCCTCTACAACGAATTCAACATCACCGGCGCCTTCGCCGTGGCCTCGCTGCTGGCTTTCCTGGCCCTGGTCACACTGGCCATCAAGAGTGTCATCGAGTGGCGGCTGCATCAGCAGCACAGCGCCAGCGAGCAAGTCTAAGGAGTTCTCATGAGCATCGAAGTCCATCACATCCAAAAGCGTTTCGGCAGCTTCACCGCACTCAACGACGTCTCGCTCAACTTCCCGGCCGGCGAACTGACCGCGCTGCTGGGGCCCTCGGGCTGCGGCAAGACCACGCTGTTGCGCATCATCGCCGGTCTGGAATCGCCTGACTCCGGCCAGGTGCTGCTGGATGGCGAAGACGCCTCGGCACGCCATGTGCGTGAGCGCCAGGTCGGGTTCGTGTTCCAGCACTACGCCCTGTTCAAGCACATGACCGTGTTCGAGAACATCGCCTTCGGCCTGCGCGTGAAACCGCGCGCCCAGCGCCCCTCGGAAGCGGCCATCCGCGAGAAGGTCAAGAGCCTGCTGGAACTGGTGCAACTGGACTGGCTGGCCGACCGCTATCCACCGCAACTCTCGGGCGGGCAGCGCCAGCGCATCGCCCTGGCGCGTGCACTGGCCGTGGAGCCGCGCGTGCTGTTGCTGGACGAACCCTTCGGCGCACTCGATGCCAAGGTGCGCAAGGAACTGCGCCGCTGGCTGCGACGCCTGCATGATGAATTGCATGTCACCAGCATCTTCGTCACCCACGACCAGGAAGAAGCATTGGAAGTGGCCGACCAGGTGGTGCTGATGAACAAGGGACAGGTGGAACAGATCGGCACGCCCGAAGCGGTCTACAACCATCCGGCCTCACCCTTCGTCTACGGCTTCCTGGGCAATGTGAACCTGTTCCACGGTCGCCTGCACGAGGGCGTGCTGGACGCCGCCGGCGCCCGTTTCGAGGCACCCGGCCATGACGATACCCGTGACGCGTCCGGCGTCGGTTACGTGCGGCCGCACGATCTGGATGTGGAACGCTACGCGCCCGGTGCCCAGGGCATCGTGGTGCAACTGCGCCGCGCCCATGCCATCGGCCCGCTGGCCCAGCTGGAACTGGAACGCGACGACAACGCCGAGCTCATCGAAGCCGTCATCCCCAACGAACGCTTTGCGCAGCTGGGACTGAAGAATGGCGACACCCTGGTGGTGCGCCCGCGCCGCCTGCAGGTGTTCGCCCAGCAGGAAGGAGGGACGGCACGATGAACTTCCAGCAACTGCGCTCCATCCGCGAAGCCGCCCGTTGCGGCTTCAACCTGACCGAAGTGGCCAATGTGCTGTTCACCTCGCAACCCGGCGTGAGTCGCCAGATTCGCGAGCTGGAAGAAGAACTGGGCGTGGAAATCTTCGAACGCAACGGCAAGCGCCTGACCGGCCTGACCGAGCCCGGCAAAGGCATCCTGGGCATCGTCGAACGGCTGCTGCTGGAGGCCGAGAACCTGCGCCGCGCCAGCAAGGAATACGCCGGCGAGCAGAGCGGCACGCTCTCCATCGCCACCACCCACACCCAGGCCCGCTACGTGCTGCCGCGCATCGTGCAGGCCTTCCGCGACGCCTTTCCACAGGTACGCATCGCGCTCCAGCAGAGCGCGCCGGAACACATCGCCGAATGGGTCATCTCCGGCAAGGCCGACATCGGCATCGCCACCGAAGGCCTGTCGCAGTTCAAGGAACTGGTGTCCTTCCCCTGTTATACCTGGAGCCACGTGATCGTGGTGCCGAAGGGCCACCCGCTGCTGGGGCTGGAACAGGTGACCCTGGAAGACCTGGGGACCTGGCCGCTGATCACCTATGACGTCGGCTTTACCGGTCGTGGCCATATCGACGAAGCCTTCCGCCAGGCCGGCATCGAGCCCGACATCGTGCTCACCGCCATGGATTCGGACGTGATCCAGCAATACGTGTCGCTGGGCATGGGCGTGGGCCTGGTGGCCTCGATGGCGGTCGACCAGGGCAAGCACCAGGACATGGTCGCCATCAATGCGGCGCACCTGTTCAAGGCCAACATCGCCCGACTGGCGGTGCGCCGAGGCGCCTACCTGCGCGGTTATGCGCTGGACTTCATCCAGCAGTTCGCCCCCGAGCTCAAGCGCGCCGACATCGTCGCAGCGCTCAATGAGGCCAGTATCTGAGACCAATATCCAGACCTGAACGCAGGCACGCCTACAGGTTCTTGCGATAGACGATGAAGCCGGAGTCGATGGCCAGCGTGTGATAGAGCCGGCGCGCCGTCGCATTGCCGTGGTGGGTATGCCAGTAGACGCGTTCGGCGCCATCGGCAGCCGCACGGCGGTAGAGCTCTTCGATCAGTGCGCGCCCCACGCCGCGCCCGCGAACGGCTTCGGTGGTGAACAGATCCTGCAGATAGCAGGTCGGACCGATCAGGATGGTATTGCGGTGGTAGAGGTAGTGCGCCAGGCCCAGCAGCCGGCCGTCGGCTTCGGCCACCAGCGCATGGACCGGCTCGCCGGCATCGTGGATGCGCGCCCAGGTGGCCTGGGTGATCGGCAGGGGCAGGGCAGTAGCGCCGCTGCGACCGTAGAAGGCGTTGTAGTCATCCCACAGAATCTTCCATTGCGGGTAGTCGTCGTGGCGTGCGCCGCGAATCTGCAGCGCGCTCTCAGGGGCTTGCTCGGGCATCGGGTCTCCAGGGCGCCGGTCGGGCGCGTGAAGCCGCAGTATAGCCTTGCGCTGACAAATCAAAAGGCCGGAGGACGTAGGTACAGCCCTACGCCCTCCGGCCTTTTTCATGGGCGGTTCGCCCGGGGTGATGCGTGAATCTCGATCGTGTCAGACCGTGCGGGTCGGCGTCGTGGTGAAGGTGTCGGTGCTGCTGGGCTGGGTGCTGGCAGCCTGCGCTACCTGGGCGGACTGACCGGCCGCATTGAGGACGTCGTTGAAATTGACGGCCGGCTTCTTCGTCGTTTGCTGCGTGTTGGCTGGCGTATTGCTGTGGTAGATGGAAGAAATGGAATTGATCGACATGCGTGCACTCCTGATTAAGGCTGTCCCCCCGGGCGAGCGCCCAGACCGATGTTGCCAGGGCAGTATAGGTGCGTGATGGCGTGCTGCTACGCCGGTTTACCCAAACTTGCGCATCTTTACCTGTACCGGCTGGCGGCGTCGGATCCCTTCATTTGCGCAGGCGTGCCGCGCACTGGTCGCGCAGGGTGGTGTCTTCCGCCGTGTCGTCGTCGCCATCGCTGGTGGAGGCCTGTGCACCCGGTGCACCCGGTACGCCCGGATGTGCGCACCGGCGGTAGGCCGCCACATAACGCTCGAACTCGGCCCGCGCCTGCGCCCTCGGCAGGCTGGCCAGGCGGACGATGAAGCCACGGCTGCCGATCTCGAAGTGCTGGTAGTCGATGGGTTGCTTCCACTGGCCACCCCAGACCAGGAAGCCGTGATCGTAGAACACGCTCACCACTTCCTCGGCCATGCCGGCTTGCGCGGGCGTGCGCTGCAGGTAGCTGCTGCCCTTGGGCGGAAGCACTTCCTGCGCGCTGCTGCCGGCCTGACTGACATAGGGGTTCTGCAGGGGATTGATATCGATGGCGGCGCCATAGGCATGCTTGGACCAGCCACCGCCGCCGGTCATGGGCCGACCGTTGAAGGCGGAACTGTTATTGGCGGCCATGGAGCGCTGGTCATCGCCATCGAACTCTTCCAGTGCGCGCGCACCGGCCAGCGGGAAGGAGCGCAACAGCAGTTCGCCGAACAGCGACTCCACCTGCGGCGCCACTGCATCGAGCACCACCACCGCGCCCTGGCGGGTGGCACCGTCGAAATCGGTGTAGTCGAAGCTGACCCGGGACAGGCGCGCACAGGGAACCGGATTGGCCGCCGTGATGACCTTGCGCGCCTTCATGTCGGCACACTGCGCCGGCGAGACAGGAGCGATGTCGGCATGGGCCGCAGGCATCATGGACAAGCCGGCGAGCAGGGCGGCGATCAGGGAAACCCCGCGGCCAGGGGAGGGCGGCAGGAGGAGGGCGGGCAAGGTCGTCATAGGCGGCGATGATACGGGTTTTCAGGCAAAAAAGTGTTGCCTTTTGATTCACATTGCCTGCGATGGCTGACATCAAGATGCGCCATTTTCTGACAGCCTGCGGCCGCCGGAGCGGGAATAATCCATATCCAGAAACAGTCGAACTTCGGCAAGGAAGCATCTGGCCGAATGTCGGGACAACCCATCAACAACCTTTGGAGGCAAAACATGCAGATTCGCCACACCCTCTTGGCTGCCGCCGTCTTTACTGCCGTGCTCGCCGGCTGCAACAAGCGCGACGAAGCGCCCGCCACGCCGGCTGCCACCCCGCCGGCCGCATCGGAACCGGCTCCGGCCACCACCACCCCGACCACACCGGCACCGGCTGACTCCGGCTCGACCGCCACTCCGGCGACCCCGACTCCGACCACGCCGTCGGATTCCTCGGCCACCAGCCCGAGCACGCCGCCTGCGGCCACGGGCGACACCGCCGGTGGCGAGAAGAAGTAAGCACAGCATTCAAGCGCCAGCCTTCGCATAACAAGAGCCAGACAAGAACGGCAACAGCCGCACCATCATCCCGCAGTGGGAACAGCACTGCATGCGCCGCGTCAGGTAACTGACGCGGCGCTTTCTTTTGAGGTACGGCAGTGAGAGGCTAGTGAAAGGGGCGCGACGGGCAGGGCGAGATGGACCCATGGGGCAGGCCGTTCTGCCTCCTGGGGAAGGCGTCAAAATCTTTCCGAACTTTTTTTTGCGGCCCGCAGTCGTACAGGTGGTTGAACTGTTCCTTCAACCTCCCTCTTGATAGGGAACTTGCCCGCAGTTTATTGGCTGCGGGCTTTTTTTTCGCCGCTCACTTTGCGCTGTGTGGCTTCACCACCGCGATCATCGCGCCGAAAGCCGGTCCCATATTGGCTTCCAGCGTGGGATACATGCGCGAGATGCTGCCGTCCAGATAAAGGGCGTCGCTACATTTCAGTTCGTCGCGCAAAAAACTGGCGAAGTCATGGAAGCTGATCGGATTGCGCGCAATGGCCAGCGTGACCACCCCGGCTGCGTCCAGGCAGGCGGCATTGCGCACCACCGTATTGGCCGAATCGGGATCGAAGCGCGGGTTGATCTTGCCATCCACGATCAGCAGCGGCCCCGACTGCGTGGCATAGCGCGCCACCGAATTCCACAGCCCCAGCTCGGCCTCGTAGTCCGAGGTCTCCACGATATAGGCCTGGCGTTCGCTCAGGACAAACACCCCATTGGGCTGCAGGTAGAAGTTGCCATAGGCGTTCTTGCGCGTATTGAGGCGGCGCAGCTGCGTGCCGGCCTCGACGTACAGACCCAGCGGCTGCAGCTGCTTGTCGTAGATGCCGGCATTGGTGGCGCACACCATGTCCAGCCCCTGGCTGCGCAGATGGGCGTCCAGCCGCAGGAAATTGCCCAGCGGTGCGCCATTGGCATCCTTCCAGTACATGCGGATGGTGTCGCTGCGCGGATCGGCGCGACAGGTGCTGATGAAGACCTGGTGATACTGGTACTGCCTGATCTCGGCAGCGCCGGCCAGCGCCGGACAAAGCAGGGGAGCCGCCAGGATGACCAGCGCCAGGCGGCGCAACAGGGGGGAGCGGAGGAGGAAATGAAGCATCGAAACCGGGTCTTGTTCTGCGGGAATACGCGGGGCGAGGCCGTATTGTAATTGTGGGCAGCCCGGCCTGCCACCGGTTTCCCGGAATCGGCTGCAAATCGGCCACCAGCATGGCTTTGCGTACATCGCACCGAAATGGCTCATGCTGCAGTGCGAGCCTGCACCAAATTTAGGAAAATGAAGAAAATCAGCATGAAATGTGCGAGAAATCGAATTTGGCAGGATAAAAATGACGGACTACGGCCAATTATCAAAAAAAAGTTGCCCTTCATGACGAGGGTGTTACACTCTGCCCCCATGCTTCGGCCGGCCCCCGGAATTATCAGGGCCAGAGAACCGGAGCCCTACGCGCGCCGGCCTGCTGGCCAGGTAACGGCGCCTCTTGAATCCGTTCCATCCTGGAGGAAACGTCAATGAAATCTGCAAGCCGTCTGACCAAGATCGCCCTGGCCGCCGCCACCTTTGCCGCCTTTGCCGGCGTGGCGCATGCCGAGACCGTCAAGATCGCCATCGCCGGCCCCCTGACCGGTGCCGTGGCCCAGTACGGCGACATGGTCAAGGCCGGTGCCCTGACCGCGATCGAACAGATCAACGCCGCCGGTGGCGCCAATGGCAACAAGTTCGAAGCCGTGATGATGGACGACGCCTGCGA
>PJUA01000306.1_pt1 | contig 34154 bp, 30 predicted proteins | sample 1512151 | NCBI WGS metagenome assembly PJUA01 (sample SAMN08177678, study PRJNA422409) | Soil metagenome, whole genome shotgun sequencing project. | isolation source: Soil enriched on filter paper: beechwood xylan treatment | place: USA: Madison | collected 2015-01-15
CGTCGGGGGTCCACTGCTCGGGGTTCCAGTCGCCGCCGTAGAGCACGCCGCGGGTGGCGGTCAGCGCGTCGAGCCCGGTCATCGCCGTCCCCTCGTCCGCGGTCGCCCCGTCGCGGGCCGCGTTGTCGTCTCATGTCGTCGAAGCGCTTCAACAGCCGCGCCGCACGGGACAGTAGCGCCTGCTCGCAGCGCGTGTCCACGCCGTTGATCTGACCAGCAACGGCACGAGCCCGCCCGTCGAGCCGGCGTCGAAGCGTTTAGTCGAGGACGTGTCGTCGAACGGCCGATCGACGGCGCCCACGCCGCTACACTCCCCGCATGGCCACCATCGCCGACGTCGCGAAGGCGGCGGGCGTCTCCTCCTCGACCGTCAGCTACGTCCTGTCGGGCAAGCGCCCCATCTCCCAGCCCACCCGGCACCGCGTCGAGAAGGCCATCCGCGACCTCGGGTTCAGCCCCCACGCCGGCGCCCGCGCGCTCGCGTCCAGCCGCACCAACGTGCTCGGCCTGGTCGTCCCGCTGCGCGCGCTCGAGGCCAACAGCGCCGTCGTCATGGAGGTCGTCACCGGCGTCCTCACCCGCGCGCGCGACTTCGACCACGACGTCCTCGTGCTCACCCAGGACGACGTCCACGGCGTCCAGCGCCTCGCCGCCGGGTCCATGGTCGACGCTCTCATCCTCATGGACATCGAGACCCAGGACCCGCGGCTCCCCGTGCTCGCCGGCCTGCGCCAGCCGTCGATCCTCGTCGGCGTGCCCAGCGACGCGCACGGCCTGTCGTGCGTCGACCTCGACTTCACCGCCGCCGGCCGGCTCGCCGTCCGCCACCTCGTCGAGCACGGCCACCGCAGCATCGCGCTGCTCGGCGCCCCGACCGCGGCCCTCGCGCGCAGCGCCAACTACGCGGTCCGCATCGTCGAGGGCTTCCGCTCCCAGGCCGGGCAGGCCGGCGTCCGGCACACCGTCGTGCCCACCGAGGCCACCTACCCCGGCGCCGACGCCGCCGTCACGCAGGCGTTCGCCGAGCTCGACGACCTCACCGCCCTCGTCGTCCACAACGAGGCCGCGCTCCCCGGCGTCCTCGCCGCGCTCGCCCGCGACGGCCGCCGCGTCCCCGACGACGTGTCGGTGCTCGCCGTCGCGCCCGCGAGCCTCGCCGAGCACCTCGTCGTCCCGCTGTCCGCGATCGACGTCCCCGCCGAGGAGATCGGCCGCGCCGCCGTCGAGATGGCGATCGAGCGGCTCGACCAGCCGCGCGCCGCCGAGACGCGGCTGCTCGCCCCGACGTTCGTCGAGCGCGGGAGCTGCGCCGCACCCGCCTGACGCGCCGACCCGCACGCTCATCCCGGCACCTCCGCCAGGTGCCCGTCGAGCCGGACGACCGAACCCGCCGTCGTCGTCACCGTCCGCGACCGACCCGCGTGCACCACGTCCAGCGTGCCCCCGCGCGACGCGCGCAGCACCACCTCCCGCAGGACGCCGCCCGCCCACGTGACGTCGACGGTCAGCCCACCGCGTGCCCGCACGCCGCGGACCGCGCCGTCGGGCCACTGCGGCGGGAGCGCCGGGAGCACGCGCAGCCGCCCCGGCGTCGACTGGACCAGCGCCTCCGCGACCGCCGCGACGAGCCCGAGGTTGCCGTCCACCTGGAACGGCGGGTGCGTCGAGAAGAGGTTCGGCAGCAGCCCGCCCTGCCACGGCGCCGCCGCGTCGGACTCGCCGGGACGCATCGCCTCGGCCAGCAGGTCGCCCACTGCGATCCCGTCGCCCAGCCGCGCGCGCAGCGCGGTCTTCCAGGCCAGCGACCAGCCCGTCGACCCCGGCCCGCGCGCGTCGAGCGACCGGGCGGCCGCCGCCGCGAGGTCGGGCGTCGTCGTCACGTCGACCTGGTGCAGCGGGTACAGGCCCACGAGGTGCGACAGGTGCCGGTGGTGCGGGTCGACCGCCGGCAGGTCGTGCGGCCACTCGCGCACCATCCCGTCCGGGCCGACCTCCGGGCGCGCCAGCCGTGCCAGCGCCGCGTGCAGGCGCCGGACGATCGCGTCGTCGAGCCCCAGCAGCGCGACGGTGTCGAGGCACCGCTCGAACAGGTCGCGGACCAGTGCGAGGTCCATCGTCGCGCCCGTCGTCAACGAGCCCGGCGCGCCCGACGGCAGGACGAACTGGTTCTCCGGGGACGTCGACGGCGACGTCGTGAGCGACCCGTCCGGGGCCTCCACCAGCCAGTCCAGGCAGAACGCCGCCGCGCCGCGCAGCACCGGCCAGGCCCGCTCCCGGAGGAACACCAGGTCGCCCGAGTAGTCGGCGTGGTCCCACAGGTGCCGGCACAGCCAGACGCCGCCCATCCACCAGTGCGCCCACGACGGGTCGCCGTGGCCCGCGCCGACCGGCAGCGCCCAGCCCCACACGTCGCTGTTGTGGTGCGCGACCCAGCCGTCGCACCCGTACAGCTCGCGCGCGACCGCCCTCCCGTGCCGCGCGACCAGGCCGACGTGCGCGAGCAGCGGCTCGTGGCACTCCCCCAGACCGACGGCCTCCGCACCCCAGTACGCCATCTCGGCGTTGACGTTGAGCGTGTAGTTGCTCGACCACGGCGGCTGCAGGTGCGGGTTCCACACGCCCTGCAGGTTCGCCGGGGGCGACCCCGGGCGCGACGACGCCATGAGCAGGTAGCGGCCGTGGTCGAACACCGCCTGCGCGAGCGTCGCGTGCGGCGCCGACGTCAGCGCGTCCGGCAGGAGCACGTCGAGGTCGCCGGGGACGAGCGCGAGCCGCGTCGCGTCCGCCAGGCGCCGGTGGTCGGCGACGTGCCGCGCGCGCACGCCGTCACCCGCGGCACGGTCCGACGGGAGAGCCTGCCGGGCGCACACCAGGACGTCGGCGACGACCTCGTCCCGGGGCCGCAGGGGGCCGTCGTCCGGCCACGGCGACGTCGTGCCCGTCGCGACGACGACCTCGACCCACGTCGCCCCGGCCACGGACAGCGCGTCGTCGGCAGCCGCGACCTCCCCGTCGCTGCACGCCAGCAGGGCCGCGACGCCCGTGAGCGACTCCCGCGCGTCCGAGCGCGTCACCGGCGTCGCGTCGGGCTCGTGACCCGGCGCGACGTCGTCCGGGAGCGCGAGCACGAGCACCCGGCCGCCCGCCGAGCGGTGGTCGGCGCGCACGTCGTGCTCGGTCGACAGCTCGAGGCGCAGACCGAACGGCGACGCGCTCGACCAGCGGCCGTGCAGGGCGCCGTCGACCGCGCTCGCGAACCACTCGACCTCGACCGCCGCGCCGCCCGATCCCGGCAGGTGCTCGGTGACGACGCCGTCGCGCAGGTCGAGGCGGCGCACGCCGTCCGCCCGCGCGCCGGGCGCGTCGCCCGCCTCGGTCGCGGCACCAGGCCCGACGCCGGGCGCGCGAGCGCCCGTGTCCGGCACCAGGGTCACGTGCACGTCGACGAACGGCTGGAACGCCTGCGTCCACCCGCCCTGGAACACGGCCAGCAGGTCGGCGGCGTCGTCGTGCCGGCCGTCCGCGAGCGCCTGCCGCACCTGCGCGAGCCGCTCCGGACCGGCACCCCCGGCCCGGACCCCCGCCAGCGCGCGGGAAGGGCCGTCGGGGCGTCCCGACCAGGCGGTCGCGTCGTTCACCTGGACGCGCGCCCGGTCGGCGCCGCCGTGGAGCATCGCCCCGAGCCGGCCGTTGCCCACGGGGAACGCCTCGACCCAGCGCTGGGCCGGTCCGGCGGACGACAGGACCGTGCGGCGGGCCGCGCCGACGTCAGGGCGCGAGGACGCCGTCACCCGTCAGCCCTTGATCGCGCCGAAGATCACGCCCTTGGTGAAGTGGCGCTGGATGAACGGGTAGACGAGCAGGATCGGCACGATCGCGAGGATCATGACGGCCATCTGGATCGGCAGGCCGGTCACGGCACCGGTGGCCACGTCGACCTGACCCGTCCCGCTGCCCGGCAGGCTCACGCCCTGCAGGACGTAGGAGCGCAGGACGAGCTGCAGCGGCCACTTCGCGTTGTCGTTGATGTAGAGGATCGCGTTGAAGAACGCGTTCCAGTACCCGACGCCGTAGAACAGCGCGACGACCGCGACGGCCGCCTTCGACATCGGCAGGACGATCCGGCCGAGGATGCGCCAGTCGCCGGCGCCGTCGATGCGTGCCGCGTCGAGGATCGCGTGGTCGATGCCCATGAAGAAGCTGCGCAGGATGAGCACGTTGAACGCCGACACCGCGCCGGGCAGGATCAGCGCCCAGTACGAGTTGATGAGCCCCAGGCTGCTGACCAGCAGGTACGTCGGGATGAGCCCGGCGCCGAAGAACATGGTGATGAGGAAGACGAAGAGGATCGGCCGGTGCAGCACCGAGCCGGGCCGTGACAGGCCGTAGGCCGCGAGCACCGACACGACGGTCGAGATCAGCGTGCCGACGGCGGTGATCCCGATGCTGACGATCGTGGCCCGCGTGACGACGCCGCCGGACAGGATCTGCTTGTAGGCGTTGATCGTGAGCTCGCCGGGCACGGTGACGAGGCCGCCCGCGCGGATCGTCTCGGCCTGCGTCGAGAAGCTCGTGAGCAGGACCGTCCACAGCGGGAAGAGGATCGCGAGGACGACGACCGCGAGCACGAGGCCCTTGAGCGCCAGGCCGACGGGCGTCGGCCGCTCCTCCCACACGGGGCGGTGCTTCGAGCCGCGCCGCCGCCGCGGGGCGGGCGGCGTCGCGCGGGCGTCGCCGGTCTCGTGCCGGGCGACGTCGGTCGGGAGGAACGAGGCCTCCGCGGTGATCTCCGGTGTCTGTCCGCTCATGCGCGCTTGTACACCCCCGCCTCGCCGAACACGTGGGCGAGCTTGTTGGCTCCCAGGACCAGGAGCAGGCTGACGACGCCCTTGACCAGGCCCGCGGCGGCCGCGAAGCTCCAGTCGGCGTAGACGACGCCCTGGTAGTAGACGTACGTGTCGATGACCTCGGCGACGCCCGTGCCGACCGCGTCGCGCTGGAGGATGAGCTGCTCGAAGCCGACGGTGAGCGAGTCACCGAGGCGCAGGATGAGCAGCAGGATGATGACGGGCCGCATCGCGGGCAGCGTCACGTGCCACATGCGGCGCCAGCGGTTGGCGCCGTCGACGGCCGCCGCCTCGTAGTGCTCGGGCGACACGGTGGACAGCGCGGCGAGGAAGATGATGATCCCCCAGCCGGCGTCCTTCCAGATCGACTGCATCGTGATGAGCACGAGGAACGTGTCGGGGTTCGTCATCATGTCGAAGCCCGACAGGCCCTGCGCCCGCAGCGTCTGGTTGATGAGCCCGGCGCCGCCGAAGATCTGCTGGAAGATCGTCACGACCAGCACCCACGAGAAGAAGTGCGGCAGGTAGACGATCGACTGGATCGTCGTGCGGACCCGCGGCGAGAGCACGCTGTTGAGCAGCAGCGCCAGCAGGATCGGCACGGGGAAGAAGAACAGCAGCTGGAACGCCGTGATGACGAGGGTGTTCTCGACCGCGTTGAGGAACAGCGGGTTGGTGAACACGCGCTCGAAGTTGGCCCAGCCGACGTACGTCGAGCTGAGGAACCCCGTGTACGGCGAGTACTGCTGCCACGCGATGACGTTGCCGAGCATCGGCACGTACGCGAACACGACGAGCAGCAGGACGGCCGGCAGCACCATGAGCAGGAGCGAGCGGTCGCGGCGCAGGCGCGTGCGGAACGGGATCTTGCGGACCGGCGGCCGGGCCGGCGCGGAGGGTCCCCCCGCGCCGGTCACCGGGTCCGGCGCCGGCGCGGAGGTGCCGCGCCGGCGGGTCAGTGCGTCGAGAGCCATCAGGACTGGTTGTCCAGGATGTCCTGGTAGAACGCCCGGAGCTCCTCGCCGCCCGACGCGCGCCACGTCTCGATGGCAGCGTCGAGGTCGTCCATGGACTTGCGGCCGCGCGAGATGTCCTTCTCGAGGTCGACGAACGGCTGCGCGATGGACGCGTACTGCGCGGGCTCGACGATCTGCTGCGCGTAGAACAGCGGGTCGGTCGCGTAGCCCGACGCCGTGGCCTTCCACTCGGAGGCGGCCTTGACGTAGCCGGGGTACTGGACGTGCGACTCCGCGAGCGGCGGGTCGACGAGGAAGATGTACGTCGGCTGGAGCTCGGTCGCGGCGAGCTCGGTCGGCACCGGCAGGCCGTCGGAGCCGCGCGTGTAGTGCACGCCCTCGACACCGTTGTTGATGGTGTCGAACTCCGTGGTGCCGAACGGCGCGGCCAGCACGTTGGCGAGGCCGAGCAGCTCCTTGATCTTGGCCTCGTCGTCCGTCTTCTTGAGGAACGAGAAGATGTTGGCCGGGTTGCCCTTCCACAGCACCGGGGTGCCGCCGTCGGCCGCGAACGGCGCGAACGGCTGCTGCCAGTACGAGGGGTTGGCGGCGAGGTTGTCGCGCATCGCCTCGTGCCAGCCGCCGACGCCGTCGTTGCAGATGAGCGACTGGCCGCCCTGGAAGCGCATCTTCGCGTCGCCGGTCTGGCCCGCGACGGCGTCCGGGTGCACGGCGCCCGATGCGAACAGCGCGGTGTTCCACTCGAGCGCGGCGCGGTACTCCTCGGTCTCGACGCGGTGCACGAGCTTGTCGCCCTCGAGCTTCCACTTGGGGACGACCGAGTGGATGATCGCGGCCGTGTTCCACAGGTCCTCGGCGCCCCAGACGTTGCCGCCCGTGAGCTCCTTGGCGAGGTCGAGCAGGTCCTGGCCGTTCTTGACGTCCGGCGTGATGCCGAGGCCGTCGAGGACGTCCTTGCGGTAGAAGATCGCGTCCGTGATCGTCTCGCCCGGGAACGGCAGGCCGTAGAGCCGGCCGTTGAAGACGCAGAACTTCCACGCGTCGGACGGGATGTTGGCGAGGTTCGGGTACTCCTCGACGAGGTCGCCCGCGAGGTACGGCGTGAGGTCCTGGAAGACGTTGCCGACGATCTCGGAGCCGAACCGCGGGGGCAGGTTCCACGTCGGGACGCAGACCCAGTCCGGCACGTCCTTGGGCGAGGCGAGCACGGTCGCGAGCTTGTCGCCGTAGACGTTGCCGTCGGTGATCTGGAAGTTGATCTCCGAGCCGAGGAGGCCGTTGACGGCCTCGTAGTACCGGTTGCCCTTGGTGGGCGGGATGGTGCCCCACAGGGGCGTCATCGCCGTGAACACGACGCCGGTGCCGGGGGCCTTGCTGACCGACTGGACGAGCTCGGCGGGGATCGTCTCGTAGCCCGGGACGGAGCCGTCGACGCTCGGGTAGTCGGGCTCCGCGTACGTCACCGGGATGTACTTGGGGATGACGTCGCCGGTCGCGGCGGCGCCGGTCGCGGTCCCCGTCGGCGTGCCGGGGCTGCACGCGCTGAGCAGGGAGGGGACGCCGACGACCGCGGCGCCTGCGGCGAGCATCCCCAGGAAGGAGCGCCGGTCGACGGCCACGTCTCCGAGACGGCCGAGCTGCGGGGGAGGGGTCATCTTCGTCCTTCACTTCCTCGTGTGAGACGGGTGATCGCGCATCGAAGCGGTTCGACCGCGCGACTGTACGATACGGGCGGATCGTGAGGCAAGACACACCCGGAGGGTGGTCCGCCTTGCCTCGCGAGCCCTGGTGGACCACCATGACTCGCGCGAGTCGGGACGATATCGGCGCCTGCGCCCCGTCGACCAGACCGCACGGATCGTCGAAACGGTTCGATTGGCTGGGCGGATCGTCCCGCGAATCGCCACCGTCGCGACGCCCGCCGCGCGCGCCCCGCGCGACACCCGCACCGCCGAACCGATGAGGACCCCGTGGCCGACGACGCCCAGCCCCTGCCGCCCTACCGCGACACCGCGCTCCCCCTCGCCGAGCGGGCCCGTGACCTGCTCTCCCGGCTCGACCTGGCCGAGAAGGTCGCCTTCCTCCACCAGCGCGTGCCCGCCGTCCCGCGCCTCGGCCTGGCCGAGTTCCGCACCGGCACCGAGGCCCTGCACGGCGTCGCCTGGCTCGGCACCGCCACGACCTTCCCCCAGCCCGTCGGGCTCGCCGCGACGTGGGACACCGACCTGCTCACCGAGATCGGCGCCGCCGTCGGCACCGAGGTCCGCGCCAAGCACGCCGCCGACCCCACCGTGTCGCTCAACGTCTGGGCGCCCGTCGTCAACCCGCTGCGGCACCCGCGCTGGGGACGCAACGAGGAGGGCTGGTCCGAGGACCCGCACCTCACCGCCCGGTTCGCCGGCGCGTACGCGCGCGGGCTGCGCGGCGACCACCCCGTCTACTGGCGGACCGTCCCCACGCTCAAGCACCTGCTCGCCTACGGCAACGAGACCGACCGCGCCGTCACCAGCGCTCAGCTGCCGCCCCGCGCGCTGCACGAGTACGAGCTGCCCGCGTTCACCGGCCCCGTCGCCGACCACGTCGTCGGCGCCGTCATGCCGTCGTACAACCTCGTCAACGGCCGCCCCACGCACGTCTCCGGCGACCTCATCGACGCCCTGCGCGCCGCGACCGACGGCTCCCTGCTGTTCGTGTCCGACGCCGGCGCCCCGACCAACCTCGTCGACGCCGAGCGGTACCACGACGACCACGCGCGGGCCGCCGCCGCCGCGATCCGCGCGGGTGTCGACTCGTTCACCGACCACGACGCCGACTCCTCGGTCACCGTCGGGCGCGTCACCGCCGCGCTCGACGCCGGGCTGCTCGACGAGGCCGACGTCGACCGGGCCGTCCTGCGCCAGATCGAGCTGCGCCTCGCGACCGGCGAGCTCGACCCCGACCTCGACCCCTGGTCCGGGATCGGTGCCGACTCGCTCGACCTGCCCGAGCACCGCACGCTCGCTCGCCGCGCCGCGTCCGCGGGCGTCGTCGTCCTCGAGAACGACGGCGTCCTGCCCCTGCGGGACGGCACCCGCATCGCCGTCGTCGGCCCGCACGCCGACCAGGTCTGCACCGACTGGTACTCCGGCACCCCGCCCTACACCGTGTCGATCGCGCAGGCCCTCACCGAGCGCTTCGGCGCCGACCGGGTCGTCGTCGTCGACGGCGCCGACCGCGTCGCCCTGCGCTCGACCACCACCGGCCGCTACGTGCGCCCCGCCGACGACGGCGTCCTCGCCGCCGACTCCCCCGACGCCGGCGACGACACCCACGTCGACGTCACCTCGTGGGGCGAGGGCATCCGCACGCTGCGCTCGCGCCGCACCGGCCGGCTGTGGACCGGCGGGCGCTGGATCCTGCGCGCCGACGCCGACCGCGTCGGCGGCTGGGTCGTCCAGGAGAGCTTCCGGCTCCAGGACAACGGCGACGACACCGTCTCGCTGCAGCACATCGCCTCCGGGCGGTGGGTCGTCGTGCAGCGCGACGGCGGCGTCCTCGTCACCGACGGCCTCACGCCGCAGCAGGCCGAGCGCTTCGCCCTCCGCACCGTGCACGCGGGCCACGAGCGCGCCGCCGCAGCGGCCCGCGACGCCGACGTCGTCGTCCTCGCCGTCGGCAACGACCCGCACCTGCTCGGCCGCGAGACCGAGGACCGGCCCCACCTGCGGCTCCCGCTCCCCCAGGCCGAGCTCGTCCGCGCCGTCCACGACGCCAACGCCACGACCGTCCTCGCCGTCGTCTCGTCCTACCCGTACGTGCTCGGCGACCTCGGCGAGACCTCGTCCGCGGTCGTCTGGTCGTCGCACGGCGGCCAGGAGCTCGGGCACGGGCTCGTCGACGTCCTCACGGGCGACGTCGAGCCCACCGGCCGGCTCGCGCAGGGCTGGCCCGCCGACGAGACGCACGTCGGCGACCTGCTCGACTACGACGTCGTCGGCGGCGGCCTCACCTACTGGTACGCGCCGCACGCCGCGCGCTGGCCCGTCGGTCACGGGCTGACGTACTCCGGCGTCGAGTACCTCGGGCTCACGGTGGACCTCCCCGACGACGACGTCGTCGACGGGTCCACCGTCACCGCACGCGTCATCGTGCAGAACACCGGCACGCGCGTCGCCGACGAGGTCGTGCAGGTCTACGCCGCCGCCCCCGGCCACCGCCTCCCCTACCCGCGCCGGCGCCTCGTCGCCTTCCGCCGCGCCCGCCTCGAACCGGGCGCGACCGCCGAGGTCGCCCTCGACGTCGCCGTCGCCGACCTCGCGGTGTGGGACGTCACGACCGGCGGGTTCGTCGTGGAGCCCGGCGGGTACGAGCTGCACGCCGGGACGTCCTCGGGCGACCTGCGACTCGTCGCCGACCTCAAGGTCGGCGGGACGCCCGTCGCGCCGCGCACGCTGCTCGACGGCTGGGTCCGCGCGCTCGACCACGACGAGCGCCACGACGTGCGGCTCGTCCCCCGCGACCTCGACACCGGCACCGCCGTGGCCGTCGCCCCCGGAGCCCGCACCGGCTGGCTCCTGCTGCGCGACACCGACCTGCACGGCGTCAGCGGCCTCGCGCTCACCGTCGCCCGCACCGAGCCCGGGCCGGCCGCCGTGCACGTCGAGGTCCTCGAAGGACGCCGGTGGTCCCGCGTCGCGACGGCCTCCGTGCCCGACGGCGGCGACCGGTGGACATGGCACGAGGTCGCGGTCTCCACGGACGTCGCCCTGCCGACCTGGGGCACGACCGACGTCCGGCTCGTCCTCGACGGGCCCGCACGGGTCGCGGAGGTGCGCGGGACGCGCGCGTCCTGACCCGCTCCTGCCACCCGGGCCACCGGACGCGACCGGGGAGCGACCGCCCGGCGGTCGCGTCCGGACACCGGAGGGCCGACGCGGCGGGCCGTCCCTGCCGCGCCGGGCGCTACGCCACCCAGGCCCCGGCGCGCATGACGCGGCGCGGCGCCAGGTCGTCGCCCGTGACCACCAGGTCCGCGCGACGCCCCGCGACGAGCGCACCGAGGTCCCGGCGGCCCAGCACGTCGGCCGGCGTCGTCGCCGCGGCGAGCACCGCGTCCTCGAGCGGGACGCCCGCGGCCACCACGTTCCGCACGACGTCGAGCAGGTGCGCGACACCGCCTGCGATCGCACCGCCGCCCGCCGGGGTCGAGCCGTCGTCCGCCACGACCCGCGCGACGCCGTCCGCGACCCGCACCGCCATGGGGCCGAGCCGGTAGTCGCCGTCGGGCATGCCCGCGGCCGCCATCGCGTCCGTCACGAACGCGACCGACCCGGGACCGACGAGGTCCAGCACGGCGCGGACCGTGTCGTCGGCCAGGTGCGTGCCGTCCGCGACGAGCTCCACGACGAGCTCCCCGCGCGCCGCCGCCGCGAGGCACGCCGCCACGGGACCGGGGTCGCGGTGGTGCACAGGCCGCATGCCGTTGAACAGGTGCGTCGCGGTCAGCCGCCCGGCGCGGGCGCGCGGGGACGCCGCGAGCAGGTCGAACGCGCGGTCCACGGCGACGTCGACCTGCGCCGCCGACGCGTCGGTGTGACCGACCGACGGCAGCGCACCGGCGTCGACCAGCGCAGCCAGCACGTCGGCGCGCGCGTCCGCGGGTCCGGACCCGTCGGCGACGCCGTCGACCTCGGGCGCCACGGTCATCGTCACGAGGTGACCTCGGGCCGCGGCCGCGGCCGCCGTGACGAGCGCCGCGTCGCCCGGCTGCATGTCGCCCGGGTTCTGCGCACCGCAGCGGTCCGCCGACAGGAACGGCCCTTCCAGGTGGATCCCGACGATCTCCCCCGCGTCCGCGAGGTCCGCCAGCAGGGCCGTGCGGGCCAGCAGCACGTCGCGCGGCGCGGTCACGAGCGACGCCACCAGGCTCGTCGTGCCGTGCCGCAGGTGCTCGTCCGCCGCACGCCGCGCGGTCGCCGCGTCCGTCGCGTCGGGAAAGCTCGCCCCGCCACCCCCGTGGCAGTGCACGTCGACGAGGCCGGGCAGGATCGTGCCGACGCTCTCGTCCGGGACCGCCCATCCCTGCGGAGTCTGCCCCGACGGCCCGACCCACGCGACGCCCGCGCCCTCGACGACGACGACGCCGTCGTCGAGCACCCGCCCGGGGGTCACCACGCGGCCACGCAGGACCGTCGTCGAGCTTGCGGTCGTCACGTCAGCGGCGTCGGTCACGCCGTCATCCTCCCCCACCACGCCCGGTGCCGGTGGCGTTCCGGGCGCCGCGTCGGCCGTCGGCAGCGGACCACCCGGGGCGATGGCCGCGCCGTACCGGGCGGCCAGGCGACGGCGGGCCCGTCCCGCCCACCACCGTCCGCCGCCGGCGCCGACCGCACCCTCGAGGACCGCGACGGCGAGCAGGCCGGCGGAGCCGCCCAGCGAGGGTGCACCGATCGACACCAGCACGGGCGACAGCACCGCGCCGGCCGCGGCGAACGCGAGCACGTGCTCCACCTCGCGACGGCGTCCCCGCATCGCCCACGCGACGAGCAGCCCGGCGGGCCAGCCGACGACGGCCGTCAGCGCCGCCGCGATGAGCAGCGCCAGACCGCCGATGTACACGAGCCCGGCGAGGCCCTCCGTCGTGAGCTCACCCGTGACGAGCAGCGCCACGAGCGCGACCGCGAGGTTCCCGGCGGCGAGCACGCCGACGGTTCGCACGCACACTCCGGCGACGGCCGCGGGGCCTCGCACCGCGCGGGCGCCCACGGGTACCGGGGTGCCGGGCGCGGAGACGGCGGCACCGGCGTCGTCGGGTGTCGCAGGGCCGGGAGCAGGGGTGGCGTCGAGCACGCGCCCATCCTGGCCCACGCCGCCGACGCGTCGCGCACGACCCGCACGCACGGCCCGCGCGCGCAGCGCGTCGGCGGCAGAGGCTAGAAGAGCCGCGAGTCCACGTCGTCCACGCCGCGCATCGCGTCGTAGTCCAGCACCAGGCACGAGATGCCCCGGTCGACCGCGAGGACGCGCGCCTGGGGCTTGATCTCCTGCGCCGCGAACACGCCGCGCACGGGCGCGAGCAGCGGGTCGCGGTTGAGCAGCTCGAGGTACCGGGTGAGCTGCTCGACGCCGTCGATGTCGCCGCGGCGCTTGATCTCGATCGCGACCGTCCCGCCCGTCGGGTCCTTCGCGAGGATGTCGACCGGGCCGATGGCCGTCGGGTACTCGCGACGCACGAGCGTGTGGCCGTCACCCAGCAGGACGATCTGCGCGGCGAGCAGCTCCTGCAGGTGGGCCTCCACGCCGTCCTTCACGAGGCCCGGGTCCACGCCCAGGTCATGCGCGGAGTCGTGCAGGACCTCGTACAGCTCGATCTCGAGCCGGTCGTCGGACTTGGCGTGCTGCACCGTCCACACCTGCGTGACGCCGGCAGCGCTCGACTCCTCGTCGGGCTCGCCCACGGCGAGCGTGCACGGAGGGCTCATCCAGTTGAGCGGCTTGTACGAGCCGCCGTCCGAGTGCAGCAGGACGCTGCCGTCGGACTTGACGACGAGCAGCCGCGTGGCGCGCGGCAGGTGGGCGTTGAGCCGGCCGCTGTACCGCGCGGCGCAGGACGCGACGACCAGACGCATCAGCAGGACCTCTGACCTCGACGGCCGGTCGACGACCGGCGCTGGGGACGGCGGAGAGCCGTCAGATGACCGAGCCGACGCGGGACGGCGTCGCCTCGATCCAGGACGTGAGCCCGGCGTACGCGTCGGGCGACATCATCAGGTGGACGTCGGCGCCGCCCGCGCGGCACGTCACGACGACGAACGGCGTGCCGGACGGCTGGACCCCCTGGGTCCGCTCGACGACCTGCAGGCCCGACCGGTCCCAGCGGACCGACGGACGCGGTGCGAGCGACCAGCGACGCCACCAGTACAGGCGCTCGGAGCCGTACTGGGCGATGCCGAGCGACCACGGACCGGCCGACGACCGCCCCACGGCGCACCGGAACGACCCGACGCGACGCTCCAGCGTCTGCGCCCGCGAGACCCACATCAGGACGACGGCCAGCACCAGTGCCGCAGCACCGATCAGCAGGCCGACGACCAGAGGGCTCACCGTCGTGGTGACCTCAGTGCGCGTCGCCGGCGGACGCCGGTCGGGTGCCGGACGCGACCGTGTCGACGACGACGGTCACGGTGTCGGAGTCGACGGACAGGAACCCGCCGTCGACGTGCCAGCGCAGCGGCTCGCCGCCGCCCACGGGCTGGACCCGGACCTCGCCGGGCCGCAGCACGGACAGGATCGGGGTGTGCCCGGCGAGGATGCCGATCTCCCCGTCGGCGGCGGGTGCCGACACCTGTCGGGCGGTGCCCGACCAGACCTTGCCGTCGGTGGCGACGAGGTCGACCTCGAGGTCAGCCACGGAGCCTCTCCTTCACGTTCGTTGCGGGATGCGGGACGCCTTGCGACGCCCGCGGCGGAGACCACCCCGCCCGCGACCCGGTGGTCCGGGGCGCGGGCGGGAGGGACTCAGACGCCGTACTCCTTCTGGATGCGGGCCCAGTTGCGCTCGAGGTCCTCGAGCCCGCCGATGTTGAAGAACGCCTGCTCGGCGATGTGGTCGAACTCGCCGTCCGCGATCTTCTTGAACGCCTCGACCGTCTCGGCCACGGCGACCGTGGAGCCCGGCACGCTCGTGAACTTCTCGGCCATGTAGGTGTTCTGCGAGAGGAACTGCTGGATGCGGCGCGCGCGGGCGACGACGGTCTTGTCCTCCTCGGACAGCTCGTCGACACCGAGGATCGCGATGATGTCCTGCAGCTCCTTGTTGCGCTGGAGGATCGACTTCACGCGCGTGGCCGTGTCGTAGTGGTCCTGGCCCACGTACCGCGGGTCGAGGATGCGCGACGTCGACGACAGCGGGTCGACGGCCGGGTACAGACCGCGCGACGCGATCTCGCGCGAGAGCTCCGTCGTCGCGTCGAGGTGCGCGAACGTCGTGGCCGGGGCCGGGTCGGTGTAGTCGTCGGCGGGCACGTAGATCGCCTGGAGCGACGTGATCGAGTGACCACGCGTCGAGGTGATGCGCTCCTGCAGCAGACCCATCTCGTCGGCGAGGTTCGGCTGGTAGCCGACCGCGGACGGCATGCGGCCGAGCAGCGTCGACACCTCGGAGCCGGCCTGTGTGAACCGGAAGATGTTGTCGATGAACAGCAGCACGTCCTGCTTGGCGACGTCGCGGAAGTACTCCGCCATCGTCAGCGCCGACAGCGCGACGCGCAGACGCGTGCCCGGCGGCTCGTCCATCTGGCCGAAGACGAGGGCCGTCTTGTCGAAGACGCCCGCCTCCTCCATCTCGACGATGAGGTCGTTGCCCTCACGGGTGCGCTCGCCGACACCGGCGAACACGGAGACACCACCGTGGTTCTGGGCGACGCGCTGGATCATCTCCTGGATGAGGACCGTCTTGCCGACGCCGGCGCCGCCGAACAGGCCGATCTTCCCACCCTGGACGTACGGGGTGAGCAGGTCGATGACCTTGATGCCGGTCTCGAACATCGTGGTCTTCGACTCGAGCTGGTCGAAGGCGGGAGCCTTGCGGTGGATCGGCCAGCGCTCGGTGATCTCGAGCGTCTCGCCCTCCGCGAGGTTCAGCACGTCGCCCGTGACGTTGAAGACCTTGCCCTTGGTGACGTCGCCGACGGGGACCGAGATCGGCGCGCCGGTGTCGCGGACCTGGGCGCCGCGGACGAGGCCGTCGGTCGGCTTGAGCGCGATCGCCCGCACGAGCGAGTCGCCGAGGTGCTGCGCGACCTCGAGCGTCATCGTGAACGAGCTCTCGCCCTCGCCCTGGCTGGACAGGTCGATGTCGACCTGCAGCGCGTTGTAGAGCTCGGGGATCTGGTCCGCGGGGAACTCGATGTCCACGATCGGACCGATGACGCGGGCGACCCGACCCACGCCGGGCGTGCCGGCGGTGGCGGCCGTCTCGTCGACGGTGGTGGCGGTCATGTCTGGCCTCGCTTCGCTCGTCCGGAGCGGCGCTCCGGCGTGGTCTGGGGTCGTGCGATGGGGGTCAGGAGGCCGAGGCGAGCGCGTCGGCGCCCGACACGATCTCGCTGATCTCCTGGGTGATCTCGCCCTGGCGCGCCTGGTTCGCGAGCCGGGTGTACATGCGGATGAGGTCCTCGGCGTTGTCCGTCGCCGTGTGCATGGCCCGCTGGCGGGCAGCCAGCTCGGACGCCGCGGCCTGCAGCAGGCCGGCGAAGATCCGCGACCGCACGTAGCGCGGCAGGAGCGCGTCGAGCACGACCTCGGGGCTGGGCTCGAAGTCGTACAGCGGCAGCGCACCCTTGTCGTCCGCGGGGGCGACGCCCTCGACGACCTCGAGCGGCAGCATCCGGATGACGCGGGGACGCTGCGTCACCATGTTGACGAACTGCGTGTAGACCACGTGCACCTCGCCGATGCCGCCCTCGTCGGCCGGGGCGCGGAACGCCTCGAGGAGCGTGTCCGCGATCTCCCGGGCGACCTCCGGCGTCGGCGCGTCGGAGTGACCCGACCACGCGCCCGCGAGCTCGCGCCCGCGGAACGTGTAGTACGTGACGGCCCGGCGGCCCGAGACGTAGAGGGCGACCTGCTTGCCCTCGGCCTCGAGGCGCGCGATGAGCCGCTCCGTCTCACGGATGACGCTCGCCGAGTAGGCGCCCGCCATGCCGCGGTCCGACGCGACGAGCAGCACCGCGACACGCTTCGTGTCCGACCGCTCCACGAGGAACGGGTGGGACACGTTCGAGTGCGTCGCGACGGCCGACACCGCGCGCGTGATGGCCCGCGAGTACGGCGACGCCATGCTCACGCGGTCCCGCGCCTTGCCGATGCGGGACGCGGCGATCAGCTCCTGCGCCCGGAACATCTTCTTGAGCGACTGGGTGGACTTGATCCGCTGCTTGTAGACCCGCTGGGATCCGGCCATCTCAGGCCTTCTTCTGCCGGACGATCTGCTCCTGCTCGACCTCGACGTCCTCGTCCGCGTCCGCGGCGCCGACCAGCGGCGAGCCGTCGGCCTTGAGGAAGCCGTTGCGGAACTCGTCGACCGCCGCCGCGAGGGCGTCCTGCGTCGCGTCGTCGAGCTTGCCCGACTCGGCGATGGTCGTGAGCACCTCGGTGTTGCGGCGCAGGTGGTCCAGGAGCTCGGACTCGAAACGGCGGACGTCCTCGACCGGGACGTCGTCGAGCTTGCCCTTCGTGCCGGCCCAGATCGACGCGACCTGGTCCTCGACCGCGAACGGCGAGTACTGGCCCTGCTTGAGCAGCTCGGTGAGGCGCGCACCACGGGCGAGCTGGGCACGCGACGTCGCGTCGAGGTCGGACGCGAACATCGCGAACGCCTCGAGCGAGCGGAACTGCGCCAGGTCGAGCTTGAGCGTGCCGGAGACCGACTTCATCGCCTTGACCTGCGCGGCACCACCGACGCGGGACACCGAGATGCCGACGTCGACGGCGGGACGCTGGTCCGCGTTGAACAGGTCGGACTGCAGGAAGATCTGCCCGTCGGTGATGGAGATGACGTTGGTCGGGATGTACGCCGAGACGTCGTTCGCCTTGGTCTCGATGATCGGCAGGCCGGTCATCGAGCCCGCGCCGAGCTCGTCGGAGAGCTTGGCGCAACGCTCCAGCAGGCGGGAGTGCAGGTAGAAGACGTCACCGGGGTACGCCTCGCGGCCCGGCGGGCGGCGCAGCAGCAGCGACACGGCACGGTAGGCCTCGGCCTGCTTCGACAGGTCGTCGAACACGACCAGGACGTGCTTGCCCTGGTACATCCAGTGCTGGCCGATGGCCGAGCCGGTGTAGGGCGCGAGGTACTTGAAGCCGGCCGGGTCGGACGCGGGTGCCGCGACGATCGTCGTGTACTCGAGCGCGCCGGCCTCCTCGAGGGCGCCACGCACGGAGGCGATGGTCGAGCCCTTCTGGCCGATGGCGACGTAGATGCAGCGGACCTGCTTCGTCGGGTCGCCGGTCTCCCAGTTCGCCTTCTGGTTGATGATCGTGTCGATCGCGATCGCCGTCTTGCCGGTCTGGCGGTCGCCGATGATGAGCTGCCGCTGGCCGCGGCCGATCGGGATCATCGAGTCGATCGCCTTGATGCCGGTCTGCAGCGGCTCGTGGACCGACTTGCGGGCCATGACGCCGGGCGCCTGCAGCTCCAGGGCGCGGCGGCCCTCGGTCGCGATGTCGCCGAGGCCGTCGATCGGCTGACCGAGCGGGTCCACGACGCGACCCAGGTAGCCGTCGCCGACGGGGACCGAGAGCACCTCGCCGGTCCGGCGGACCTCCTGGCCCTCCTCGATGCCCGTGAACTCGCCCAGGACGACGACGCCGATCTCGCGGACGTCGAGGTTGAGCGCGAGGCCGAGCGTGCCGTCCTCGAACCGCAGCAGCTCGTTCGCCATGGCGCCGGGCAGACCCTCGACCTGCGCGATGCCGTCGCCGGCGAGCGTCACGCGGCCGACCTCCTCGGAGACCGCGCCCTTGGGCTCGTACGTCTTCACGAAGCTGTCCAGCGCGGCCCGGATCTCCTCCGGCCGGATCGTCAGCTCAGCCATTGTTCCTTCTCCTCATCGGACGCACGCGGTGCGTGCGGTCTCACAGGTTGTGGGTGCACTCGCGGGGGCGGGCACCGTCAGCTGGCAAGTCGTCGTCGGGCGTCGGCGAGACGCGCCAGCACGGTCGCGTCCACGACCTGAGGGCCGACCTGCACACGCAGGCCACCGAGCACGTTCGGGTCGTGCACCACGTTGAGCTGCACCACGCGGCCGTACGCACGCTCGAGGATCCCCGCGAGCCGGTCGCGCTGGGCGTCCGTCAGGGGGGTCGCCGTGGAGACCGTCGCGACCTGCCGCTGGCGGCGGGCGGCGATGAGGTCCGCCAGGTGCCCGAGCGCCGGGACGTACCGGCGTCCGCGCGGGGCGGCGGCGAGCCTCGTGGCGAGGGTCGCCGTCACCGGCGAGGTCCGTCCGGCGAGGATGTCCTCGACGAGCTTCACACGCGCCGCGGCGGGCACGCTCGTGTCGAACAGCGTCCGGCGCACCTCGCGCTGGCCCGTCAGGGCACGGGAGAACCGGAACAGCTCGTCCTCGACGCGGCCGAGCGAGTCGTCCGCCTCCGCCGCGGCCAGGACCGCGTGGAACGCGAGGTGCTCGGTCGCCTCGGTCAGGTCGGCGTCCGCCGACCAGCGCGAGCGCACGAGGACCTGCGCGACCTCGACGACCCGGGGGTCGGCGGCCTGCAGCAGCCGCGCGACCAGCGCGGCCTTGGCGTCACCGTCGATCGACGGGTCGGCCAGCGTCCGGCGCAGCGAGCCCGAGGAGTCCAGCGCGTCGACCAGGGCGAACAGCTGCCCGCCGAGGTCCGACGACTGCGCACCGGCAGCGTCGAGGACCGGCTCCCACCGCTCCTCCGCCGCCGCCAGCGACGCCCGACTCGTCCCGCGCATCAGTTCCCCTTACCTGCGTCCGCCGTGGTGGCGTCGAGCTCCGCGAGGAACCGGTCGACGACGCGCGACTGGCGCACCTCGTCCTCCAGTGCCTCGCCGACGATCTTCGACGCGAGCTCCGTCGCGAGCGTGCCGACGTCCTGCTTGAGCTGGACCGCCGCCTGCTGGCGCTCGGCCTCGATCTGCCGGTGCGCCGTCTCCGTGATCCGCGCGGCCTCCTCGGAGGCCTTGCTGCGCAGGTCGGCGACGATCTGGCCGCCCTCGGCGCGCGCGTCCTCGCGGATGCGTGCCGCCTCGGTGCGGGCGTCCTGCAGCTGCTGGTGGTACTCGGCCAGCGCGGCGGCCGCCTCGGCCTGGGCCGACTCGGCCTTGGCGAGGCCGCCCTCGATCTTGGCCGTGCGCTCGTCGAGGATCCGCTGGAACGTCGGGAGCGCGTACTTGTAGAACGCGATCGCGATGATCAGCAGGACGACCGTCGACCAGAAGATGTCGTACGGAGCGGGGAGGATCAGGTCGATGCCCTGCACCTCCTCGGTCCCTTCCGCGGCCGTCACGAGGGCCGCGGGGATCGCGGCGCCGATCACGGGAAGAGGAAGCCGGTGATGAGGCCGAGGAGGCCGAGGACCTCGACGAAGCCGATACCGATGAACATGGTGGTGCGCAGCTGACCGGCGACCTCGGGCTGACGAGCGATGCCCTCGATCGTCTTGCCGATGAGGATGCCCAGGCCGATACCGGGACCGATGACGGCGAGGCCGTAGCCGACGGTCGCGATGTTGCCCGAGACGGCGTCCGCCGCCGCGAGGATGGTGCTGGTGTCCGCAAGAGCCACGGTTGCTCGTTCCTTCCGTTGGGTACCCGACCGGTCGGCCGGCTACTCGATCGTGGGGGTGAGGACCGCGAGGGCCCTCCGGGGTGGGACGGTCAGTGTTCCTCTTCGACCGACAGGCTGATGTAGACGGCCGTCAGGACCACGAAGATGTACGCCTGCAGCGCGGCGACGAACGCCTCGAAGAGGGTCATCGCGAAGCCGGCGGTGAAGGTCAGCGCACCGAACGCCTTCATGGCGGGGGCGGCCTCGAAGATGAAGTACTGCGTGGCCGAGAAGCAGAGCACGAGCATGAGGTGCCCGGCGACCATGTTGGCCATGAGTCGGATCGCCAGCGTGGCGGGCCGGATGATGAAGACGGTGAGGAACTCGATCGGCGTCAGCAGGACGTACATGAACCACGGCACGCCCGGCGGGAAGAGGCTCGCCTTGAGGAAGCCGCCGACGCCGTGGGCCTTGACGCCCGCGCCGAGGTACATGACGTAGACCCACAGCGCGAGGACGACCGGCAGGCCGATGAGCGCGGTCCCGGCGATGTTGATGCCGGGGATGATGCCCGTGATGTTGAACGCGAGGATCGCGAAGAAGATCGTCGTCAGCAGGGGCACGTACTTGTGCGCGCGCTCCTTGCCCAGGATCTCCTCGGCGACGTTGACGCGCACGAAGTCGAGCAGCATCTCGATGACGTTCTGGAACCGGTCCGGCACCAGCTTGGCGCGACGGGCCGCGATGACCATGACGACGACGAGCACGAGCGCGACCAGCAGCCGGACCAGCTGGATCCTGTTGAACTCGAAGGGCGTGCCCTCGAACAGGATCGGCGGCGGGAAGAAGTCGGTGATCGACGGCGCATGGAATCCGCCCGACTCGCCCTCGTCGTGCGTGGCGAACGGCGCGATCATCGCGAGGCTGGACAGAGCGAGCTCCTGGTGGTCGTTGATGCTGCGCGCCCGCGTCCTCGTGGGCATGCGGCGGCACCTGGCCGTCATGGATGGCAGGAAGCCTAACCTATGAATCCGCCCCGCCGGACCTGCTGTCCGGGGGTACGGCTGGGACCTTGGGCCCAGGCGTCGGACGGGCTCCGACAGCCCGCCGCACGGCCCTCGCCGACCTGGTCGGACGGCCCCGCGGCGGTCGTCCGGGGACGCCCGGCCGACCGCGGGACGGGCGTCAGGCGGACGGCTCCACGTACGGGACGCGACCGCGCGAGACGGCCCGGTAGTCGAGGTACGCGGACCCCAGGACGCCCACCGCGAGCACGACCGCGAGGACAGGCTTGGAGTAGAACGTCAGGTCGCGCAGGAGCGCCAGGGCCACGATGACGACGATGACCTTGCCGAGCCACGCGCCCATGACGACGGCCGCCATCTTCTGCGGCGAGGCGTCGGCGGTCCGGATCATCGAGACGACCGTGGTGCCCGAGAACACGAGCGCGAGGCCGACGCCGATGAGCGCGCCCCAGACGCCCGCGAGGCCGTCGACGAGGTAGCCGATGCCGACACCGAGGACCGTGAGCGCCCCGAGCAGCAGGAGCATGTCGCGCAGCGCGGTCCGGAAGACCGCCTCGGCGGCCCTCGAGCTCGACGACGGCTTCGCGGGGGTGGTGCCGTCGTGGTCGGCCGGGGTGGTGGGGTCGGTCGTCACGGGGTCTCCAGGGGCGGGTGGGAGGCGCGGCCGCGCAGCGGTCCGAGCGTGAGCAGGGTCGCGACGAGCACCCCGATGCCGAAGACCACGAGGACGATCGTCGTGGACCACATGACGAGCGCGGCGACGCCGAACGCGAACACGGAGGTCCAGACGTACATGATCGCCACCGAACGACGGTGGGAGTGCCCGAGCGCGAGCATGCGGTGGTGCAGGTGCATGCGGTCGGGGTGGAACGGCGACTTGCCGGCGCCGAGGCGCCGGACGACGGCGAGCGCCATGTCGAGCAGCGGGATGAGCAGCACCGCGAACGGCAGCAGCATCGGCAGGAACGCCGGGAACTGCTGCCGGACGAGCACGTCCTCGGGCTCGATCTGGCCGGTCACGACGATCGCCGCGGCGGAGATCACGAAGCCGAGGACCATCGAGCCGGAGTCGCCCATGAAGATGCGCGCCGGGTACACGTTGTGCGGCAGGAAGCCCACGCACGCCCCGACGAGCACCGCCAGGACGAGCGTCGCGAGGCTCGCGTAGTCGTCGCTGCTGGCGTCGACGATGAGCTGGTAGGAGTAGAGGAAGAACGCGGCGCCGCCGATCGCCAGCACGCCCGCCGCCAGGCCGTCGAGCCCGTCGACGAAGTTCACGGCGTTCATCGCGACGACCACGGTGAGGATCGTGAGGAACGTCCACATGCGCTCGGAGCCGAGCAGGACGCCGCCGATCGGGAGCTGGTAGAGCTGCACGCCCTGCCACGCGAGGAACCCCGCGGCGAGCACCTGGCCGATGAGCTTGGTGAGCCAGTCGAGGTCCCAGATGTCGTCGGCGACGCCCAGCGCGCACACGAGCGCGGCACCGCCGAGGATGCCGATGATCGGCCGTGGGTTGGCGTAGACGCCGTCGAGGAACGGCACGGTGCTCGCGAGCAGCAGCGCGACGAGGATGCCGACGTACATCGCCATGCCGCCCAGGCGCGGCGTCGGGATCGCGTGCACGTCCCGGTCCCGCACCGCCGTGATGGCGCCCCAGCGCAGCGCGCACCAGCGGGCCAGCGGCGTCATGAGGTAGGTCACGGCTGCCGCGACGAGCAGGACGAGCAGGTAGACCCTCACGGGCCGGGCTCCCCCTGCGGTCCGGGCGCCTCGACGGGCGCGACCTCGGCGAGCTGCTCGAGCGAGATCGCGCCCGCCCGCACGAGCCGCAGCGTGCCGGTCGTCGCGTCGACGATCGTCGAGGCGACCTGGCCGGGCGCGTCGCCCCCGTCGAGGTAGACCGCGACCGACGTGCCGAGCTGGTCGAACGCGTCCTGCGCGGTGACCGCCGCGGGCGAGCCCGTGCGGTTGGCGCTCGAGACGGCCATCGGGCCCGTGCGGCGCAGCAGGGCCAGCGCGGTGGGGTGGTCGGGCACGCGCAGGGCGACCGTGCCGTTCGTCTCCCCGAGGTCCCACGCGAGCGACGGCTGCGCGCGGACGATGAGGGTCAGCCCGCCCGGCCAGAACGCGCTCGCGAGGGCGCGCACGTCGTCCGAGACGTCGGTCGCGAGGCCGTCGAGCGTGCGCACGTCGGGGATGAGGACCGGCGGCGGCATCTGCCGGCCGCGTCCCTTGGCGTCGAGCAGCGCCTGCACCGCGGGCGGCGTGAACGCGTCCGCGCCGATGCCGTAGACGGTGTCGGTGGGCAGGACGACCAGGGCGCCGCGGGAGACCGCGGCCACGGCCTCGTCGATCGCGGGACCCCAGCTGTTCGCATCGGACGCCGGCAGGATGCGCTCGCTCACGAGGGGGATCCTCCCACGTCCGGACGTCCGACCTGGACGTCTCGCGGTGCCGTCCCGTGAGCGTCCCGGGGGCCCGACCGGCGGGCGACGAGCATGCGCGGGCGACCCGTCAGGTCCGGTCGGCTGGCGACGTCGGTGAAGCCGCCGGTGGCCAGTGCGACCGCCCGCGCGGCGGCGTCCTGGACCTCGGCGTGCTCCATGACGAGCAGGCCGCCGGGACGCAGCAGCCGCAGCGCGGCCTCGACCACGGCGCGCGGGACGTCGAGACCGTCGAGACCGCCGCCGTACAGCGCGAGGTCGGGGTCGTGGTCGCGGACCTCGGGGTCGACGGGCTCCGCGTCGGGCGGGATGTACGGCGGGTTCGACACGACGACGTCGACGCGCCCCGCGAGGTCGGCGAGCAGGTCGACGTCGCGGACGTCGCCCGTGAGCGCGCGCACGTCGGCACCGGCTGCCGCAGCGTTGCGCAGGGTGAGCGCCACCGCCGCGGGGGACGCGTCCACGGCCGTGACCTGCGACCCCGGGACCTCGGTCGCGACGGCGAGCCCGAGGCCGCCGGCCCCGCAGCACAGGTCGACGACGACCGGCGCGGTCCCCGCGGCGACCAGGCGTGCCGCCTCGTCGACGGCGACCTGGGCGACGACCTCGGTCTCGGGTCGCGGCACGAACACGCCCGGCTCGACGTGCAGCGTCAGCCAGCGGAACGTCGTGCTGCCGACGATGTGCTGCAGCGGCTCACGGCGGCGGCGCCGGTCGACGAGCGCGGCGAACGTCTCCGCGAAGCCGTCCGGGACGGGCGGGGCGAGCACGAGGTCGAGGCGGTCGAGACCGAGCGCGTGCGCGGCGAGCGCGGTCGCGTCCACGCGCGGGGACGGCACGCCGGCGTCGGCGAGGACGCGCGCGGCCCCCTCGACGAGCGCGCGCAGCCCCGGCGCCGGGTAGGCCGCGGGTGCCGCGGCGCCGGTCGTCACCGCTCCCCCGCGGACGCGAGCCGGGCGGCCTCGTCGGCGTCGACCGCCGACTGCACGACCGCACCGAGGTCGCCACCGAGCACGGCGTCGAGGTTGTACGCCTTGTAGCCGGTGCGGTGGTCGGCGATCCGGTTCTCCGGGAAGTTGTAGGTGCGGATCCGCTCCGAGCGGTCGACCGTGCGGACCTGCGAGCGGCGGGCCTCCGACGCGGCGGCCGCGGCCTCCTCCTGGCGGGCGGCGAGCAGCCGCGCCCGCAGGACGCGCATCGCCTGCTCCCGGTTCTGCAGCTGGGACTTCTCGTTCTGCATCGAGACGACGATGCCCGTCGGCACGTGCGTGATGCGGACCGCCGAGTCGGTGGTGTTGACGGACTGCCCGCCGGGGCCGGACGAGCGGAACACGTCGATGCGCAGGTCGTTCGCGTCGATCTCGACCTCGCCCTCGTCCTCCGCCTCGGGCAGGACGAGCACGCCCGCCGCGGAGGTGTGGATCCGGCCCTGCGACTCCGTGACCGGGACCCGCTGGACGCGGTGCACACCGCCCTCGTACTTGAGGTGCGCCCACACGCCGTCCTCGGGGGCGACCGCGCCGCGCGCCTTGACCGACAGGTGCACGTCCTTGAACCCGCCGAGGCCGGACTCGGTCGACTCCAGGACCTGCGTCGCCCAGCCCATCCGCTCGGCGTACCGCGTGTACATGCGCAGCAGGTCGCCCGCGAACAGCGCCGACTCCTCGCCGCCCTCACCGGCCTTGATCTCGAGGATGACGTCGCGCGCGTCGTCAGGGTCACGGGGCACGAGGACGTCGCGCAGCCGGGCCTCGGCCGTGCGGGCCGCCTCCCGCAGCGCGGGGAGCTCGGCGGCGAAGGCGTCGTCGACCTCGGCGAGCTCCGCGGCGGCGTCCGCGTCGTCGGCCGCCGACCGCCACGCGCGGTAGGCCTGCGCCACGCGGCCGAGCTCGGCGTAGCGGCGGCCCAGCCGGCGGGCGAGCCCGGCGTCGGCGTGCACCGCGGGGTCGGCGAGCTGCGCCTCGATCTGCGCGTGCTCGTCGAGCAGCGTCTGCGCGGCGGCGTAGGCCTCGCTCATGGGTGTCCTCCTGGGCGTGACGGCCACGTGCGGGTTCTCCGGTGGTCCGCGCGACCGTCACGGACCGGCGCGCCGGGACCGCGCCGACCCGCGCGGGACCCGGACAACGCAGCAGCGCCGGTACCCGTGCGGACACTGCCATGGAGGGCAGTCGTCCGCGCCGGGCACCGGCGCTGCGAGGGTGCTAGTTGGCCTTCTTGCCGTAGCGCGCCTCGAACCGGGCCACGCGGCCACCGGTGTCGAGGATCTTCTGCTTGCCCGTGTAGAACGGGTGGCAGGCGCTGCAGACGTCGGCGTGGATCTTGCCGTTCGTCACCGTCGAACGCGTGACGAACGTGTTCCCGCAGGTGCACGTGACCTCGGTGACCACGTACTCCGGGTGGATGTCAGACTTCACAGGGCTTCTCCTTGTTGGGGTGTCCCCGGGTCCCGGCGCGCTGCGCGCACGGGTGAACCGCAGACCAACAGTCGATTGTGCCAGAACGACGGCGAGCCCCGAAATCTTCCCGGCCGGACGGCCCGACCCGAGCGCGCCGTCCACCCGCCGGCTCAGGACGAGCGGACGAGCGTGCCGATCTCCTCGCCGGACTCGTCCCGCACGACGAGGTCGTCGCCCTCGACCTCGGCGGTCGACGCGCCCGAGAGCCAGGTGTCGACGCCCTCGCACGCCATCGAGGTGATCGCGAACACCCCGAACGTGACGTCGCCGTCCTCGCCCTCGGACCAGTCCCCGCTCATCCGGTTGCACCCGTCGCTGCCGGTCGCCGTGCCGTCCTCGGCGAGGACGAGGTGCGGCTCCCCCTCGGCGTCCTCGCCCCACGTCCCGACCGCGTCGACAGGCTCCTCGCCCGCCGCGCACCCCGCGAGAAGCCCGCACGCGAGCCCGACCACCATGACGCCCACTGCCGGACGCCCCCACCCGTACCGGTTCATACCGGGCACGCTAGCAGCGCGCCCGGCATGCCGCCCGGCGTGGGCCCTCTCCTCGGCGTCCGCTTTGCCGGGTGCGTATCGCCGCTGGTCAGGACGCTCTAGGGATGCGAATCTCACATCGTGGATTAGTCGAGGTCGCCCCAGGCCCACCCCTCACGCCGCGGCGCGCGCGGGTGGAGGATGCGAGCACGAGCACTCACGAGGAGCTGAGCACCAATGACGGTGTGCATGCACGTCTTCCGCGGCAACCCCGACGGCAAGACCCCTGACCCCGGTACCTCCACCCTGCGCACGGCGACCTGCGTCCGCTGCGGGCGACGTCGGACGTACCAGCAGTTCTGGCCCGGCCGCACGACGGCCCGGATCGCCGCACCGGACGCGTTCCACGTGCCCCGGGGGTGACGTGCCCGCACGGTCCGCCGTGCACGTGGGCGAGGGGCCGTGCCTGCCGGGCGCGGTGCGGTGGGCACGGCGATCAGCTCGGCGCGCGACCGTGACGGGTCAGGCGTCCTTCGCGGGCAGCGACCCCGCGTGCGCGAGGCCGACGTCGACCCAGTGGTGCAGCTCGTCGTCGTCGGCGACGACCCCGGGCTCGACGAGCAGCCAGCCCACGAGCGCCTTGCCGCGCATCTCGAACGGTCGCGCCCCCGGCTCGGCGAGCAGCCGCTGCGTGTCGTCCGGCGGGACGCGGACCATGAGTGCGCCCTGACGTCCGCTCACGCCGACGGCCATGTGCCCGCCGACGAGGAACGCCACCCCGCCGAACATCCGCCGCTCGACGACCGGCACGCGCGCGCCGACGACCTCCCGGACCCGTCCCACCAGCAGCTCGTCGACCACGTCGCCTCCCGACCGTCCGACCGCGCACCCGCGTCGTTCGCGCACCTACCCGCTCGTCACCGACCCGACGGAAACAGCCTGGCACCAGCCGCCGACACCGGGCGGGCGGCGACTCTCGGGCGACGAGGTGCGGCCCGGCCGCACCGGGGCTCCGCGCGACGACGGCCCCGCCTCCCTCCGGGGAGCGCGGGGCCGTCGTGGCGTGCGGTGCGTCAGACCGTGCGGCCGACGTCGCCGTCGCCGATCGCGTTGCCGGGCGTCGTCTTCTGCACCTGGAGCAGGAACTCGACGTTCGACTTGGTCTCGCGGAGCTTGCCGATCAGCAGCTCGATGGCCTGCTGCTGGTCGAGCGCGCCCATGACGCGACGGAGCTTGTAGATGATCTTCAGCTCGTCGTGCGACATGAGGATCTCCTCGCGGCGCGTGCCCGACGCGTTGACGTCGACCGCTGGGAAGATGCGCTTGTCCGCGAGCGACCGGGACAGGCGCAGCTCCATGTTCCCGGTGCCCTTGAACTCCTCGAAGATGACCTCGTCCATCTTGGAGCCGGTCTCGACCAGCGCCGACGCGAGGATGGTGAGCGAGCCACCGTTCTCGATGTTGCGCGCGGCGCCGAAGAACCGCTTCGGCGGGTAGAGCGCGGACGCGTCGACGCCGCCCGACAGGATGCGGCCCGACGCCGGCGCGGCCAGGTTGTACGCGCGCGACAGACGGGTCAGCGAGTCCAGCAGCACCACGACGTCCTGGCCGAGCTCGACCAGGCGCTTCGCACGCTCGATCGCGAGCTCCGCGACGATCGTGTGGTCCGACGCGGGGCGGTCGAAGGTCGAGGCGATGACCTCGCCCTTGACCGTCCGCTCCATGTCCGTGACCTCCTCGGGGCGCTCGTCGACGAGCACGACCATGAGGTGGACCTCGGGGTTGTTCGCGGTGATCGCGTTGGCGATCTGCTGCATGACGATCGTCTTGCCGGCCTTCGGGGGCGCGACGATGAGGCCGCGCTGGCCCTTGCCGATGGGGGCGACGATGTCGATGACGCGCGGCGTCAGGCGCGTCGGCTCGGTCTCCAGGCGCAGCCGCTCCTGCGGGTACAGCGGCGTGAGCTTGGTGAACTCCGGACGCTGGCGAGCCTCGTCGGGCGAGAGGCCGTTGACCGAGTCGAGGCGCACGAGCGCGTTGAACTTGCTCGGCCGGTTGCCCTGCGGCTGCTGCTCGCCCTCGCGGGGCTGGCGGACCGCGCCGGTGATCGCGTCGCCGCGGCGCAGGCCGGACTTCTTCACCTGGTTGAGCGAGACGTACACGTCGCTCGCACCGGGCAGGTAGCCCGACGTGCGGACGAACGCGTACGAGTCGAGCACGTCGAGGATGCCCGCGACGGGCAGCAGGACGTCGTCGTCGGTGACCTCGATGTCGTCGAGGCCGGCGACGTCCGGCGCGCCCGTGCGGCCACGGCCGCGCTTGCGATCCCGGTCGCGGTAGCGGTCGCGCGAGCGGCGACGGCGTCCGCCGCGCTCGTCGTCCTCGTCGAACTGCTGGTTCTGCTGGTTCGGCTGACGCTGGGCGCCCTGCTGGGCGGTGCCCGCCTGCTGGCCGGTGCCCTGCGCGGTGCCGGCCTGCTGACCGGCGGCCTGCTGACCGCGACCCACCTGCTGGCCCTGCTGACGGGCGTCGTCGGCGCGCTGGTCCTCCGGGGCGCCCTGGCCCCGGCCGGAACGACGCGACCGACGCTCGCCGGTCTCGCCGCGGGCGGGCCGGTCGTCCCGCTGCTCGGCCGGGGCGAGGCGGGCGTCGAGCGCCGCCTCGAGGCCCGCGAGGGCGTCCTGGCGGGGGCGCTGCTCGCTCTCGGTGCGCGGGGCGCGCTCCGCGCGGTCGGCCTCGGCGCGGGGCGCGCGCTCGGCGCGGGCGTCGGCGGACGTCTCGGTGCGGGCGCCGTCGGCGGCGTCCTGCGCCGGGGCGGCGTCGCCGGACTCCGGCTGGGCCGCCTGCGGGGCGCGGCGGCGGCGCTCGCGCACGGGCGCCTCGGCGACCGCGACGGCCTCCGCGCGGCGCGGCTCGTCGAGCGCGTGGGAGCGGGCGCCCCCACGGGCGGCGGTGATCGCCTCGACCAGGTCGCCCTTGCGCATCTTCGAGGTGCCCTTGACGCCGAGCTCCGACGCGAGGGCCTGCAGCTCGGGCAGGCGCAGCGCGGTGATGGAGCCGGCGCGGGCGGACCCGCCGGACGGCGTCACGGCGGGATCGATGGTGTCTGTCACGAAGGACCCTTCCCCTCGTCGGTGGCCGTTCCCGCGGGGACGGGGGTGCGGCCGGGTCCCGGTCAGACGACCGGGACGGAAGTGGAGCGGCACGGCGCGTTCGACGACGTCTGCGACATCTGCGCTCGTGGGCTGGATCGTTCCCGGGTGGTCGACTCGCGGGGTGAGCCCGGGCACGTGGCGGCGCGGGCGACCCGGAGGACGAGGTCCGGGGAACGCGTCGATGCTACCACCGCGGCTCCCCGCTCAGCCCCGTGCTCCCGCACCCGTCGGACGTCACCCGATCGGGCGGTCCGCGAGGTCAGCGACCCGCTCGGCCCGCGCGCCGATGGTGTCCACGGCGAGCGGCAGGATCCGCCATCCACCCATGACGCCGCCGAACGCGTCGCGCAGCGCGTCGTCGGCGTCGGTCGCGACGACGACCCCGTCACCGGCGCCCGTGCGCCCGCCGTCGGGCACCTCCGCGGCGCCCGGGACCCGGCGTGCGAGCGCGAGGACCGTCGGCCCCGCACCCGAGACGACGGCCGGCACGCCCGCCGCGCGCAGGACGTCGACGAGCGCCATCGAGTGGCGCATGACGGGGCGGCGGTACTGCTGGTGCAGCCGGTCCTCGGTCGCGGCGAGCAGCAGGTCAGGCCGACGTCCGAGGGCCTCGACGAGGAGCGCGGCACGGCCCGCCTGGAACGCGGCGTCGCCGTGCGGGACGGTCGCCGGCAGGACACCCCGGGCCGCCTTCGTCGACAGGTGCGTCGCGGGGACGACCGCCACGGGGACGACGTCGGGGTGCACGGCGATCCGGGCGGCGTCGACCCCGCCCGCGGCGTCGGTCCACGCGACCGTCGCGCCGCCGAGCAGCGCGGGCGCGGCGTTGTCGGGGTGGCCCTCCATCTGCGTCGCGAGCGCCAGGGCGACGGCGTCGTCGAGCGACTCCGGCTCGGCGACCAGTGCGCGCGCCGCGACGATCCCCGCGACGACCGCGGCGGCGGACGAGCCGAGCCCCCGCCCGTGCGGGATGCGGTTGTGGCAGACCAGGTGCAGGCCGGTCTGCGGGGCGCCGACGTGGTCGAGCGCGGCGCGCAGCGCCTGGACGACGAGGTGCGACTCGTCGTCGGGCACCTCCCCCGCGCCCTCGCCGGTGACCTCGACCCGCACGCCCGACGTGCCGAGCGCGCGCACCTCGAGCTCGTCGTGCAGCGTCAGGGCGACGCCGAGCGCGTCGAAGCCCGGGCCGAGGTTCGCGCTCGTCGCCGGGACGCGGACGCGGACGCGGTCCGCACCCAGCCGCATCGCGGGCCTCAGTCCAGGCCGAGGGCGGACGCGATGGACACGACGTCCGCGGACACCCGCACGGGCTCGACGTCGTGACCCTCGGGGGTCTTGAGGGCCCACTGCGGGTCCTTGAGGCCGTGGCCCGTGACGGTGATGGCGATGCGCGCGCCGGCGGGCACGCGGCCCTGCTCGGCGTGCGCGAGGAGCCCCGCGACGCCCGCGGCCGACGCCGGCTCGACGAACACGCCGACCTCGGCCGACAGGATGCGGTGGGCGGCGAGGATCTGCTGGTCCGTGACGGCCTCGATGAGCCCGCCCGAGACGTCGCGCGCCTCCTCGGCCTGCTGCCAGGACGCGGGGTTGCCGATGCGGATCGCGGTCGCGATCGTCTCCGGCTCGTCGACCGGGTGACCCTTGACGATGGGCGCGGCCCCGGCCGCCTGGAAGCCCCACATGACGGGCGTGCGCGTCGCGACGGCGGTGTGCGCGGCCCCCGCGTCGAGGCCCGCGTACTCGCGGTAGCCCTTCCAGTACGCGGTGATGTTGCCCGCGTTGCCGACCGGCAGGACGTGGATGTCGGGGGCGTCGCCGAGCGCGTCGACGATCTCGAACGCGCCCGTCTTCTGGCCCTCGATCCGGTCCGGGTTCACCGAGTTCACCAGGTCGACGGGGTACGCCTCCGCGAGCTTGCGGGCCGCGATGAGGCAGTCGTCGAAGTTGCCGTCGACCTGCAGCAGCCGCGCGCCGTGCGCGATCGCCTGCGAGAGCTTGCCCATCGCGATCTTGCCGTCCGGCACGAGCACCGCGCAGAGCATGCCCGCGCGGGTCGCGTACGCGGCGGCCGACGCCGACGTGTTGCCCGTCGACGCGCACACGACCGCCTTCGCGCCGCGCGCCGCCGCCGCCGAGATCGCGGTCGTCATGCCGCGGTCCTTGAACGAGCCCGTGGGGTTCATGCCCTCGAACTTCACGTGCACGTCGGCGCCCGTGCGCTCGGACAGCGCCGGCGCGGGGATCAGCGGGGTGCCGCCCTCGCCGAGGGTCACCACCGTCTCCTGGACGTGCGCGGGCAGACGGTCGGCGTACTCGGCGATCACGCCGCGCCACTGGTGGGCCATCAGATTCCTTCGACTCGCAGGACGGAGACCACGCTGCGCACCACGTCGAGGCCGGCGACGGCGTCGACGGTGGCACGCAGGGAGGCGTCGGGGGCGGTGTGCGTGGTGATGACGAGGTGCGCGACGGCCGACGCGTCTCCGCGGGCGGGGGCGCCCTCGACGGACGGCGACTGCCGTACCGCCTCGATGGACACCCCGCGGGAGGCGAGCTCCGCGGCGACCTGAGCGAGCACGCCCGGGCGGTCGGCCACCTCGAGCCGCACCTGGTAGCGCGTGCGGGCGACCGCGGTCGGCAGGACCGGCAGGTCGGCGTAGGACGACTCGACCGGGCCCCGCCCTCCCAGCACGCGGTGCCGGGCGACCGAGACGACGTCGCCGAGCACGGCAGACGCGGTCGGGACGCCGCCCGCGCCGCGCCCGTAGAACATGAGCTCGCCCGCGGACTCGGCCTCGACGAACACGGCGTTGAACGCGCCCCGCACACCGGCGAGCGGGTGCGCCTGCGGCAGCAGCGCGGGGTGCACGCGCACCAGGACCCCGGCGGTGCCGTCGGCGTCCTCGCCGCGCTCGGCGATCGCGAGCAGCTTGATGACGTGGCCGGTGCGGGCGGCCCACTCGACGTCGTCGGCGGTGACGGCGGTGATGCCCTCGCGGTGCACGTCGTCGAGCGAGACGCGGGTGTGGAAGGCGAGCGAGGCGAGGATCGCGGCCTTCGCGGCGGCGTCGTAGCCCTCGACGTCGGCCGTCGGGTCGGCCTCCGCGTAGCCGAGCGCCTGCGCCTCCTTGACCGCCTGGTCGAGGTCGAGCCCCTCGGACGTCATGCGGTCGAGCACGTAGTTGGTCGTGCCGTTGACGATGCCGAGGACGCGGCGCACGTGGTCGCCCGCGAGGGACTCCCGCACGGGCCGCACGATCGGGATGGCGCCCGCGACGGCGGCCTCGAAGTAGAGGTCGACGCCCGCCTCGTCGGCCGCGGCGTACAGCGTCGGGCCGTGCTGGGCCAGCAGCGCCTTGTTGGCGGTGACGACGGACGCGCCGTGCTCGATCGCGTGCAGCAGCAGTGACCGGGCCGGCTCGATGCCGCCCATGACCTCGACGACGACGTCGGCCTTCTCGACGAGCGCGGTGCCGTCGGCCGTGAGCAGCGCCCGGTCGACGACCGGGTCCCGCTCGACGTCGACGTCGCGGACCGCGACGCCCACGAGGTCGAGGTGCGCGCCGACGCGGGCGGCGAGGTCGTCGGCCTGCGTCGTGAGGAGCCGCACGACCTCCGTCCCGACGACGCCGCAGCCGAGCACGGCGACGCGCAGGGGCGGACGGGAGTCGGGCGACGGGACCACGGGCGGGCCTTTCGGTCGGTGGGGCCACACGCCTGCGCGGCGCGTGACGCCGCCCAGGATAGAGGGGGCGCCCCGGGGGTCGGATCGCCCGTCCAGGCTCCGGCCTGACCACCTGCTGGACGGGCGTCTTGTTAGGACAGGCTTACCTGGCTTAGGGTCGGGGTGCTGACGACCTGTCAGCATCCGTAGTCTCCGCAGCATCCGACGAGGAGCCGCCACCATGAGCGCACCGACCGACGAGCACGTGCTCACCACCCCGCTCTCGGCCGCGCTGCGCGCCGGCACCCGCGAGGACCACGAGAACGCCGAGCGCTCGCCGTTCGTCGAGCACCTCGTCAGCGGGCGGCTCGACGTCGCCGCGTACACCGACCTCGCGGCCCAGCAGCTCGCCGTCTACACCGCGCTCGAGGCCGCCGGGTCCGCGCTGCGCGCCGCGGGCGACGACGGCGCCCTCGTGTTCGACGAGCTCGAGCGCGTGCCCGCGATCGAGGCGGACCTCGCCCACCTGCTCGGACCGGCCTGGCGCGACCAGGTCCGGACCCTGCCCGCGACCACCGCGTACGTCGAGCGGCTGCACACCGTCGCCGTCGACCTGCCCGCCTACGCCGCGCACGCCTACACGCGCTACCTCGGCGACCTGTCCGGCGGGCAGATCCTGCAGCGCATGATCGAGCGGCACTACGGGCTGTCCGGCGCCGGGCTGACGTTCTACGACTTCCCGCAGATCCACAAGCTCAAGCCGTTCAAGGACGTCTACCGCGAGCGCCTCGACGCCCTCGACCTCACGCCCGGCCAGCGCGCCGCCGTCGTCGA
>PJUA01000309.1_pt1 | contig 34035 bp, 23 predicted proteins | sample 1512151 | NCBI WGS metagenome assembly PJUA01 (sample SAMN08177678, study PRJNA422409) | Soil metagenome, whole genome shotgun sequencing project. | isolation source: Soil enriched on filter paper: beechwood xylan treatment | place: USA: Madison | collected 2015-01-15
CTTCATCAGCCATCGCGGCGCCGAGGAAGTGCTGACCGGTTCGGCCAAGGAAACCTCGGTGTGGACCGCACGTCCCTCCGATCCGGGCCTGGAAGCCGAATTCCTGTCGCGCCTGATGGTGCGCCTGGGTGCTGAAGAGACCAAGGCCAAGGCCGCCGTGGCCAATGCTCCGTCGCTGCAGGCACGTTCGCGTCTGCAGAAGGGTGTGGCTGGTAGCAGCGTGCAAGTCGATGAAGGCTTCGACCGTGCATGGCGCCGTGTCGGCCTGGCACTGGATCGCGTCGGCTTCACCGTGGAAGACCGCGACCGTAGCCAGGGCATCTACTATGTCCGTTACGTCGACCAGAACCAGGATGCCAAGGACAAGAAGGATGACGGTTTCTTCTCGCGCATCTTCAGCTCCAAGGACAAGGACAAGAAGGCCGCCAAGTACCGTATCGTGGTCAAGGGCGCCGGTTCCGACAGCAGCAACATCACCGTCCAGAACGGCGAGGGTGGTCCGGATACCTCGGGTATCTCCGACAAGATCCTCGGTCTGCTGAACGATCAGCTGAAATAATCAGGACCCGGGGCTCAGATGAAGTTCGCGAGCCTCGGTAGCGGCAGCGAAGGCAATGCGCTGCTGATCTCGGCCGCAGCCGGCGACCAGCGTCCCTCCTCGGGGACCACGGTCATGCTGGACTGCGGCTTTACTTTGCGCGAAGCGGAAAAGCGCATTCTGCGCCTGGGGCTGGACCCCTCCGACGTCGCCGCCATCGTCGTCACGCACGAACACTCGGATCACGTCAGTGGCGTCTTCAAGTTCGCGCGACGCTATCGCATTCCGGTCTGGCTCAGTTATGGCACCTGGCAGGCGGTGGCCGAGCAGGCTGCCGATGTCGACGTGCGTTTCTGCGCCGATGGCCAGAAGATCGCCATCGGCGATCTTGAATTGTCCCCCTATACCGTTCCTCACGACGCCCGCGAGCCCATCCAGTATGTGGCCGGCGACGGCGACCGGCGCCTGGGCGTATTGACCGATGCCGGTCAGCCGACTGCGCATCTGGTGCAGGCGCTGGGCGCTTGCGATTCGCTGCTGCTGGAATGCAATCACGACCGCGAGATGCTGGATCGCTCGCCCTATCCCGCCTTCCTCAAGCGCCGTATCGGCGGCGACTACGGCCACCTGGCCAATGACGCCAGTGCCGACATCCTGCGCCTGCTCGACAAGAGCCGGCTCAAGCGCGTCATCGGCGCGCATCTCAGCCAGCAGAACAACACGCCGGAACTGGCGCGTGCCGCCATCGAAAGCGTCCTCGGGCCGACCTTCGGTGGCATCGGCATCGCCTGCCAGGCAGAAGGCTTCGACTGGCTGGACGTCTGATCAAACGCGAGCCGGTCAGCGTTCTGTCAGATCTTCTTGCGACGCGGCAGAAACAATTTGTTTCTCTTTCCTGGCGGCTTGCTGCTCATTTGCTGCCCATTTATTCCTTGTTGGCCGCATTGCCGCGCATGTCCATCGGGCGACAGAAAGAGATTGCCAAGGTCCGCTGAGCACGCTGTCAGTGCTTTGTCAGTCCGATGGGACAATCAGCGTGCTGCAGTGGCTTGTAGCGCGTTCTGATGCGTTCTGGAGGGATTGGCGAGGGAAGGTACATGTCCCTGCCTGAGCTGGCCGGGGCGCGTCGAAGCACGCGGGGGAAAATCTGGACGAAAAAAAACCGGTCTTGCGACCGGTTTTTCTGACAATAATCCGAAGATTACTTGGCAGGAGCGGCTTCAGCCGGCTTTGCATCAGCGGCCGGAGCAGCGTCAGCAGGCTTGGCGGCGTCAGCAGCCGGAGCAGCAGCGGCGTCAGCGGCCGGAGCGGCAGCAGCAGGAGCGGCATCAGCCGGCTTTGCGTCAGCAGCAGGAGCTGCAGCGGCAGGAGCTTCAGCAGCGGGAGCGGCAGCAGGTGCAGGAGCTTCTTCCTTCTTGCCGCAAGCAGCCAGGGCAACGGCCAACAACGAAGCGATCAACAGAGTCTTTTTCATGAATATTCCTTCAATATTTAAAAATTGTGCGATGAATAATTACCGGTAATTATCGCTCTACTGGGAGGCTTTCGCCGCAGGCTAAGACCTTGCGGTCGGGCTTCGGTTCTTGCTTCTTTTTACTGCCGAAACATCTCCGGACAACGAAAACTTTCCAGCCCATCATTATAGCTATTTTTTTCCGAAATCACACCGGCGCCTATCTTTTTCGTAAGAATTTGTAAGTTCTTACATCTAAAACCATGCGCCCGGAAGGCCTTTGCTGGAGCCGGTTCCAGACATTTTCTAAAGTGATTTCGAGGTCGCTTCCACTTAAAGTTGAAGCATTCTCAAACAAATTCGATCCAACCACTTTCATACCACTGGTGGAGCGCTTCCAGCAGGTCTTCCGAGGCCAGCGCGAAATCGGTTTTTTCGAGTGCGCGGGCGTCCGCCAGACGGGCAAGAATGGTCTTGTCCTGACGTCCGACCTGGAAGGATTCGCCGTTGATGAACACGTGCGAGCCGCGATACAGCATGCGGGTCTTGCGATGCAATACCAGACCACGTTTCTTAGCCCCCTGGAAAAAGCGAGCAAATGAAATTTCCTCGCCGCGTGGCTCGAAGAAAACGCTGGGTTTCGGCTCCGACAGATGCTCCCCCAGGAAGATGGTGATGTCGTCGTCGGTGAAGCGGATCTTGTTGAGTTCGTCGCGGATGCGCGTGATCATGTCCGTCTGCAATTCGGCTGGGCGGGCGCTGGTCTTGAGATCCGGATCGGCATAGCGGCCAGGCAGGTCGATGGTATCCATCATGAATTCCAGGAAGGATTCGCCCAGCTCCTGGTAGGCCGGTGCGCGGAAACCCACCGAATAGGTCATGCATTCACCCACGGCCACGCCGTCATGGGCGTAATGCGGCGGCAGATAGAGCATGTCGCCGGGTTCCAGGATGAATTCTTCTTCCGGCTGGAAATGGCTCAGGATCTTCAGTGGCACGCCTTCTTCCAGCGTCAGGTCGTCCTGGGCGCTGATGCGCCAGCGGCGCTGGCCATGGGCCTGCAGCAGGAACACGTCGTAGGAATCGAAGTGCGGACCGACACCGCCGCCGTCGGTGGCGTAGCTGATCATCAGGTCATCCAGGCGCGCATCGGGTACGAAGCGGAACTGGCGCAGCAAGGCATCGGCCGCCGGGTGATGCAGGTTCACGCCCTGTACCAGCAGGGTCCAGGCCTTTTGCTTCAAGGGCGGGAGCTTGTTGAACGGGCCGTGCTGCATGTCCCAGCCATCTTCGCGATGGGTGATCAGGCGCGACTCGACGTCCTCATGCCGGGCCAGGTCGAACAGTTCCTGGCGCGGCAGGGGCGCGGAAAAACCGGGAATGGCATTGCGGATCAGCAGTGGCTTCTTGTGCCAGTAGTCACGCAGGAATTGGGCGGGCGTGATGCCGCCGAGCAGATCGAGTTTTTTCATGCCCGCCATTATAGGCGTCGGGGCGCGGCCGTACGGCATCGGCGGTGGTGAAGTTTGATGCAGGTATAATTCCCGGGTCGAGAAACCGTTTGAAAGAGTCCTTGCCTCGCGGGAATGGCAAGGGGATGGTTCTTAGGCCCCAACCCGGGTGGCAGGTGTCCCGCGCGACCAGACCGCAATACCTGCCGCTCCCGCACCACTATCGATACAAAGGACCCTTACGATGAAGATCGCAAAGAATACCGTCGTTTCCGTCAACTACAAGCTGTCGGATGCCCAGAACAACCTGATCGAGCAGAGCAGCGAGCCGATGGTCTACCTGCACGGCGGTTACCAGAACACCCTGCCCAAGATCGAAGAAGCACTGGACGGCAAGGAAACCGGCTACAGCACCACCATCCAGGTCGAACCGGAAGATGCCTTCGGCGAATACGACTCCGAGCTGGTCAAGATCGAACCCGTCGAGCGTCTGCCGCAGCCGCTGGAAGTGGGCATGCAGTTCGAAGGTTCGCCCGACGACGACAGCGAAGAATCGGTCATCTTCACCGTCACCGAAGTGGCCGACGGCAAGGCCGTGCTGGATGGCAACCACCCGCTGGCCGGCATCGCCCTGCGCTTCGAGCTGAACGTGACCGAAGTGCGTGCCGCCTCCGAAGAAGAAGTCGCCCACGGCCACGTGCATGGCGCCCATGGTCATCATCACCACCATGATGAAGATGACGGCGAAGCCGGCGATCATTTCCGCAGCCAGCCGCTGAACTGATTGCTGAACGGATGGCTGCAGGGTGATCCAGGCAGCCGAAGCTGAAGCAGCAGATCAAGCAAGAAGACAAAACGCCCGCAGAATTATTCTGCGGGCGTTTGTTTTTTCTGCATCAAAAGGAAGGGGAGGCCCTTCTAGCGCCGCTCTCCATCGGCATCGGCGACGGCGAACAACTGGGGCAGGTGATCGTCCACCACAACCTTGAGCCAGCGCTCCCCCACGCCCACATTGCCGAGGTTGCCCGTCCACAGGATGTGCGCCGCGGCCTTGGCCTTGGGCGCCTGCGCATGCACCACCAGCACGCGGCCAGGGAATTTGCCGGCCAGTTCGGAGAACAGGCGGCGCGTCTCCGCAAAGCCGTCGCGCTGGGCGCGGAAGAAGGAGCGTCGCGGTGGCGGACCGAAGGGATTGCCGTCGCTGAAGAAGACGATGGCCGCGCTCTTCTTCAATGCCGCAAAGGCGAACAGGTGCTGCAGCCAGTTGCGGTTGGCGATCAGCCTGTCCTCGAACTCGTTGTTGCGGCCGCCGTCGAGCAGGAAATGATTGTTGCCGGCCGGCAGATTGACGGTGGCGAAGAGCACGTTGCCGACTTCCCAGCGGGTGTTTTCGGCATAGCTGCGGAACTTGGGCGTGAGCGACTGGCGCAACATCGGCAGGCGGGTGGCCCCCAGCGAGAATTCGCCGGCATAGAAGATGTCGCGCATGCGCGCCAGTCGTTCGATGGCATCCGAGCGGTTTTCGCGGTCGCGGCAGGTGATCCAGTCGCTGCCGGCCAGCGACAGGAAGATACCGTTCTGCGCCTGCGACAGCATCTCGTGACGCTGGCTGTAGAGATTGTCGTCGCAGCTTTCCGAGGGTGACTTGATGCCGTTGACCACCACGAAGGCCAGGTTGTCGGCATCGGTCTCGGCAATCTCGCGCCGCAGTTTTTCCTCGCCGGCACTGCCAGCCAGGGCGTGGTTGATGACGCCGAACGAGAAATCCTGCGGCGCCGCCCAAGCGCGACCGGCCACCAGGGCGGTGGCCACGGTCAGCAGGGTGTACAGCAGGATGCGTGGGACCGGGCGGCTCGTCATGCAGTCTCTCTGCGGTGGTAGGGGGCTGACCGGAGGCAGCCTCTTATTGAGCCCGGCTCAGGGCCTTGAGCTGATACAGCGCCTCCAGCGCCTGGCGCGGCGTGAGGGCGTCGGGGTCGATGCCGTCGAGCGACTGCAGCAGGGCCTGGGCCAGCGGATCGGGTTCGACCACCGCAAGGGCGTTGCGTTCAGCCAGGGCATCCTGTTGCTTCACGTCCGACTCCGATTCCATGAAGGCGGGCGCACTGAAGAGGTCAAACTGCGGCGTCGGTTGCATGGACTGGCTTTCCAGCGCCGACAGGTGCTTGCGGGCCGCGCGGATCACCGGCGCCGGCACGCCGGCCAGCTGCGCCACCTGCAGGCCGTAGCTCTGCGAGGCCGGGCCGCTTTGTACCGCGTGCAGGAAGACAATGCTGTCCTTGTGCTCCACCGCCGAGAGGTGGACGTTGGCCGCCGTGGGATGGATGTCCGGCAACTGCGTCAGTTCGAAGTAGTGGGTGGCGAAGAGCGTAAAGCTGCGCGTCACGTCGATGAGGTGCTTGGCGATGGCCCACGCCAGCGCCAGGCCGTCGAAGGTGGAGGTGCCGCGCCCAACCTCGTCCATCAGCACCAGCGAATGCTCGGTGGCGTTGTTGAGGATGGAGGCCGATTCGGTCATTTCCACCATGAAGGTCGAGCGCCCGCCGGCCAGGTCGTCGGCGGCGCCGATACGGGTGAAGATGCGGTCGATGGGGCCGATCACGGCACCGCTGGCCGGCACGAAGCTGCCCACGTAGGCCAGCAGCGTGATCAGCGCCACCTGACGCATGAAGGTCGATTTACCGCCCATGTTGGGGCCGGTGATCAGCAGCAGCTTGCGCTCGGCCGCCAGCTGGCAGTCGTTGGCGATGAAGCGCTCGATCTGGTTTTCCACCACCGGGTGGCGGCCCTGCTCGATCTGGATGCAGGGTTCGTCCACCAGCTGCGGCGCGCACCAGTTGTTGCGCACGGCATGGTCGGCCAGGGCGACCAGGGTGTCGAGCTGGGCCAGTGCGTGAGCGATGGACTGCAGGCGCAGGATGTGCTCGCCCATGTCGTTGAGAAGCTGTTCATAGAGGAACTTCTCGCGCGACAGCGAGCGTTCCTGCGCCGACAGCGCCTTGTCCTCGAAGGCCTTGAGCTCGGGGATGATGTAGCGCTCGGCGTTCTTCAGCGTCTGACGGCGGCGGTAGTCTTCCGGCACCTTGTCGGTCTGGCCGTGGGTGACTTCGATGTAGAAGCCATGCACCTTGTTGTATTCCACCCGCAGGTTGGCGATGCCGGTGCGCTCGCGCTCGCGGGCTTCCAGTTCCAGCAGGTACTGGCCGGCGTTTTCGGACAGGCCGCGCAGTTCATCGAGCTCGGCATCGAAGCCGCGTGCGATCACGCCGCCATCGCGCACCATGGCAGCCGGTTCCAGCATGATGGCGCGTTCCAGCAGGTCCAGGCATTCCACCGGCGTGGCCAGGTCTTCATGCAACTGGCCCAGGAGTGGTGCATCGGCGTCACGTCCGCACATTTCCACATAGGCGCGCAGCGAGCCCAGTTGCTGCAGGCCGGCGCGCAGGCCGGCCAGGTCACGCGGACGGGCCGACAGCAGGGCGATGCGGGTGGTGATGCGTTCGATGTCGGGTACGGCCGCCAAGGTGGCCGACAGGCCCGAGCAGGCATCGGTGCGCATCAGCGCATTGATGGCCGCATGGCGCGCCCGCGCCACCCGCTGGTCGCGCAGCGCGTGATGCAGCCAGTGGCGCAGCAGGCGCGAACCCATGGCGGTGCGGCAGTGATCCAGCGTGGAGAACAGGGTGGGCGCCAGCGCATTGGCATCCTGCGCGCGGATGGTTTCGGTCAGTTCGAGGTTGCGACGGGTGGCGGCGTCCAGGCCGATGAATTCGTTCTCGGATTCGACCGTCAGCGTGCGCACGTGCTGCAGGCCGCGCCCCTGGGTGGATTGCGCGTAACGCAGCAGCGCGCCGGCCGCGCAGATCGCCGGGCCCAGGCCATCGGCGCCAAAGCCGTGCAGGGTAGCCACGTTCAACTGTTCCAGCAGGGCCTTTTCTCCGCTGGGCTGGTCGAAATGCCAATCCGGCACCGTCACGGCGCGGCTGGGCAGGAGCGGCTCGCACAGTTCCAGCTGGCCATCGGCCACCAGCACCTCGGCCGCCGAGATGCGTTCCAGTTCCTGCTTCACACGGCCGTCCAGCAGGGTGGTCTCGACCGTGAATTCCATCATCTTCAGCGCGCCGCTGGCCATGGACAGCCAGGCCAGGCCCACCTGCATCTGCTTGCGCGACTTGGAGGGCAGCAATTGCATGGCCAGCAGGCAGCGTTCGGCCTTTTCGGGCAGCAGGTCAGAGTCGGTCAGGGTGCCGGGCGTGACCACCCGTACCACCTTGCGCTCCACCGGCCCCTTGCTGGTGGCGGGGTCGCCGATCTGCTCGCAGATCGCCACCGACTCGCCCAGCTTGATCAGCCGCGCCAGGTATTGCTCCACCGAGTGGAAGGGCACACCGGCCATCTTGATCGGATTGCCGTTGGAGGAGCCGCGCTGGGTCAGGGTCACGCCCATCAGGCGCGAGGCCTTCTCGGCGTCGTCGAAGAACAGTTCGTAGAAATCGCCCATGCGGTAGAACACCAGCGTGTTGGGGTGATCTGCCTTGATGCGCAGGTACTGCTGCATCATCGGCGTGTGGGCGGCGAGGTCTTTGGTCATTGGTCACTCATGGCGATGCGAGGATCGCGTCTTGCAAGTTCGGGAAGGCGCTTGCCGTGCGGGCAGGTCCGGATCGGGCGGGATCGACGGGCCGGGGCTGACGGCAGGGAGTCCATCAGGCGGCCTGGCAGGCAGGTCGCCAGAAATCAAAAATGCGGACCGTGGTCCGCATGCTTGAGCCGGGATTGTACGCGCTTGGCCGGGTGCAGCCAAGCATGCGGGCGGGCAGTGACCGGATTGGCCGGTGGGTTCAGTCGAAGGAAATGACGATCTTGCCCGCATGTTCGCCCCGTTGCATGCGGGCAAAGCCTTCGGCCGCCCGCGCCAGCGGGAAGCTGGAGTCGATCAGGGGCTCGATGCGGTGCATGGTCATCATCCGGATCATGGCCTCCAGTGCGGCACGCGAGCCCACCACCACGCCCTGCATGCGGATCATGGGGCCGATCAGCTGGCGGATGTTGAGCGGGGTCTCCATGCCGCCGACGAAGCCGATGACACCCACAAAGCCGTTGAAGCGCACCGCCGTGAGCGATTCGCCCAGGCTGCTGCCGGTGGTCTCGACCACGATATCCACGCCGCGCCCCTCGGTGGCGGCGCGCACGGCCTGGCCCCAGGCCGGGGTCTGGCGGTAGTTGATGACGGTGTCCACGCCCATGTCGCGCATCAATTGCGCCTTCTCGTCCGTCGAGGTCAGGCCGATCACCCGTGCGCCGGCGGCGCGGGCGAACTGGGCCGCGAACAGGGCCACTCCGCCGGTGCCTTGCACCAGCACCGTCTGACCGGCCTGCAGGCCGCCTTGCTGCAAACAGGACCAGGCGGTCAGGGCGGCGATGGGCAGGGTGCTGGCCTGGGCGTCGGAGAGGTAATCCGGCGCGGCCACGGCGTCTTCGGCCGGCACCACCACGTAGTCCTGCAGCACGCCGGTCAGCGGTCCGCCCAGGCTGCCGCTGCTGCGTTGCTCAGGCGTGAGCGCACCATCGCGCCAGCCCTGGAGATAGACCGGGATGACGCGATCACCGGGCTTGAAACGGGTGACATCCTCGCCCACGGCTTGGACCACCCCACAGGTATCCGAACAGGGGGTGTAGGGCAATGGCAGGGAAGGCATGTAGCCGCCGCAGAGGATGGCGAGGTCGCGATAGTTCAGGCTGGCGGCCTTGACCTTGACCAGGATCTCGCCGCGTCGGGGCGTCGGGGTGGGCAGATCGACCAGGCTCAGACGGTCGATGGCGAAGGCGTCGGCTTGCAGGGCTCTCATGCGCACGGTCTCCTCGGAAGGTGAAGCAATGGGATGGCGCAGTCTAGCAAAATCGCTGCCGACGTGTCGGAGCGCAAAAAAACAGGCGGCCACCGAAGTGGCCGCCTGCCCAGTCCGCAGGGGGTGGACGGACTGTGGGGGGAGGGGGGGCGGGTCTCGTCAGTGCGCAGACGAGGTATCGGCCACGCGGCTGGGTTTGGGCGCCAGCCACACTGCCAGGGCGGCCAGCGAGAAGGACACCGCCGCCATCATGAAGATGTGATTGGTGGCCAGCATCACCGCCTGGTTCTGTACCGTCTGTGCCAGCGAGGCAGTGGCCTGATCGGGGCTCATGCCCGCAGCCACCATGCTGTTGACGGCTTCGCCACCGCGATCGACCAGGCCGGACAGTTCGGCATGGAAGAAGGTCGCATCGTTCTCCCAGCTGGTGTTGACGATGGAGGTGGCGATGGCGCCGGCCATGGTGCGGCAGAAACTCATCAAGCCGGCGGCCGAGGCGGTTTCTTCCTCATTGACGCTGGACAGCGCCAGCCCGGTCAGCGGCACGAAGAACAGCGGCAGCCCGATGCCCTGCAGGAACAGCGGCCAACCGATCTGGAAGAAGGACATGTCGGTCGTGTTGAAGGCGCGCAGGAAGGTGATGAAACCCAGCCAGGTCACACCGATGCACACCAGCTTGCGGGCATCGATGGTGGTGGACATCTTGGCTACCATGGGCGCGGTCATCACCGCCAGGATGCCGGTCAGCGCCGAGATGAGGCCAGACCAGGTGGCGGTATAGCCCATGTAGCCCTGCAGCCAGAGCGGGGTCAGCACCACCGAGCCGAAGAAGGCGCCAAAGGCCAGGCAGATGGTGGTCACGCTGGCCGTGAAGCCGCGATGACGGAATACCCGCAGGTCGACGATGGGGTTGCGTTCGGTCAGTTCCCAGATCAGGAATGCGATGAAAAACACCACCGCCGTTACCGCCAGCAGCACGATTTCAGTCGAAGCGAACCAGTCCTTTTCCTTGCCCTCGTCCAGCATCAGTTGCAGCGCGGCGACCCACACCACCATCAGGATCAGGCCCACGCGATCGATCGGCAGCTTGAACGTCCTGGTTTCGAAGCGCTTGAGCATGCGCCAGCCGAGGTAGCCGCAGATCAGGGCCACCGGCACGTTGATCCAGAAGATGTAGGGCCAGCTGTACTGGTCGCACAGCACGCCGCCCAGGATCGGGCCGGCGATCGGCGCCACCAGCGTGGTCATGGCCCACAGGCCTACCGCAGCGGGAGCCTTTTCCTTGGGGAAGATGCGCAGCAGCAGGGTCTGCGAGAGCGGCATCAGGGGGCCGCCAGCCAGGCCCTGCATCACGCGGAAGGCGATCAGCATGCCCAGCGAATTGGCCAGGCCGCACAGGGCCGAGAACAGCCCGAACATGACCATCGACAGGATGAACACGCGCACCGTGCCGAAGCGGTTGGCCAGCCAACCGGTCAGCGGCACCGTGATGGCTTCGGCCACCGCGTAGGAGGTGATGACGTAGGTACCCTGGCTGGTGGAGGCGCCAAGCGCCCCGGCGATGGTCGATACCGAGACGTTGGCGATGGTGGTATCGAGCACGGCGATGAAGTTGGCCGCCGCCAGCAGGATGCCGGCGCCGACCAGCTGGGCGCCACTCAGTGGCGCTTCGAACAGCGCCGGCTGGGCGGTGGGAGGAGGTGCGGGCGGAGATGCGGGCGGCGAGCCGGCATCTGCGCTGAGTGTGGATGACATGGGAAACCTCTTCTTCTCGTGGGGCCTGGCTTACAGCGCGGCGGCCTTGGTCTCGGTGTTCTGCGCGCTCTTGGGCTGTGCATCGCCGACCTGGATCTGGCCGCGGGTATCGATCTCCACCACCATCGACAGGCCCACCGACAGCGGGCGCTGCGCCAGTTCCTTGGGGTCCAGCGAGATGCGTACCGGCAGGCGCTGGACCACCTTGATCCAGTTGCCGGTGGCGTTCTGCGCCGGGATCACCGCAAAGGCCGAGCCGGTACCGCCGGAGAGGCCCGTGACCACGCCGTGGTATTCCACCGAGCCGCCATAGAGATCAGCCTTCATGGTCACCGGCTGGCCGATGCGCACCTTGGTCAACTGGCCTTCCTTGAAGTTGGCGTCCACGTGCATGTGCTGCAGCGGCACCACCGACAGCAGGGTGGCACCACTCTGCACGCGCTGGCCGACCTGCACCTGGCGGCGGGCGATCACGCCGTCGACGGGGGCGCGCAGGACGGTTCGTTCCAGATCCAGGCGGGCCTGGTCGAGCTTGGCGCGGGCCAGTACCACTTCGGGGTTGTCTTCCACGGTGGTGTTGGCGGTCAGCACCGTGCTGGCCTTCTGCGCACCCTGGGTAGCCTTGATGTTGGCGCGTGATTGCACTTCGGCCGCTTCGGCAGCCTTCAGGTTGGCCTGGGCGGTCAGCAGGGCGGTGCGGGCGTTGCTCAATTCCTCGCCCGAGACCGAGCCTGACTTGGCCAGCGCTTCGCGGCGCTGCAGGTCGATCTCGGCACGCTTGAGGTCGGCCTGGGCCGACAGCAACTGCGCACCGGCGCGCTTCTGCTCGGCTTCGCGGGCCAGCACCTGGGCCGCCAGGCCGGCGTCATTGGCGAAGAAGCCCTTGACCTTGCGCTCGGTACGGTCCAGGTCGGCAGCGGCCTGGTCCACTGCCAGCCGGGCGTCGGCGTCGTCGATGCGCACCAGTACCTGACCCTTCTTGACGGCCTGGGTATCGACCACATCCACGGCCGACACGATGCCGTTCACGGCCGGGGTGACGGTGGCGATCTCGGTGGCGGTGTAGGCATTGTCGGTCTCGACATAGCGCGAGCCGATCAGGTACCAGTAGGCACCGTAGCCGACGGCCGCGATGGCGACCACGCCGCCGAAGATGGAGAAGAGCTTCTTGCGCTTTTGCGCGGCCGCAGCCTGGGCGGCGGCTTCATTGCGTTGCTTGGCGTCGTCGGCCAGGGTCTGGGTCGCTTGGGAATCGCTGTGGGACATGATGATCAACCTTTCGCTTGCGTATTTGGCATATCGGTATGGGGCGCGTCGGCGCTGTTCTGGCGGCTGCTGTCGTCGGTGGCGCGGTAGCCACCGCCCAGGGCACGCACCAGCGCGACATCCAGGGTGAACATGCGCGAGCGCAGGTCGGAGAGCTGGCGCAGGTTGCTGATGAGCGTGTCCTGCGCATTGAGCACGTCGAGGTAGTTGGCCAGGCCGCCGTTGTAACGGTTGCTGACGATGCGATAGGCCTCCTCGGCCGCATCGGCGGCGGCTTGCACGTCGGCCAGTCGTCCGGCCAGGGCTTTTTCGCTCACGCCGACATCGGCCACGTCCTGCAGCGCCTGGGTGACGGCCTGGTCGTAGTTGGCCACGGCTTCGTCATAGCTGGCGCTGGCGGAGCGGAACTGCCCGCGCAGGCGACCGCCGTTGAAGATCGGTAGCGAGATCGCCGGGCCGACGCTGCCGATGTCCGAACCGCTGCGCGTGAGCATATCGATGCCCAGCGACTGGAAACCGAAGTAGGCCGTCAGGTTGACGTTGGGATAGAAGGCTGCGCGCGCCACCTTGATCTGCTTGCCGGCGGCTTCTGCACGCAGGCGTGCGGCCACGATGTCGGGCCGGCGGCCCAGCAGTTCTACCGGCAGTTGGTCCGGCAGGGCGAAGGGCTTGGACAGGTCGATCTGCGGCCGGACCAGTTGCAGGCCACGATCCGGTCCGGCGCCCAGCAGTGCGGCCAGCTTGTTGCGCTGCAGGCCGATGGATTCGTCGGTGGCCTTCAGGTCGGCCTGGGCGATGGCGCGACGCGCTTCCATCTGCTTGACCGAACCGCGCGTTTCCAGGCCGTTGCCGAAACGCTGGTTGAACAGGTCCAGGCTCTCCACCCGCACCTTCAGGGCGGCTTCGTTGGTATCGCGCTGGGCGTAGAGCTGGGCCAGGTCGGCATAGGCCGAGGCAATCGAGGTGGCCAGCGTGATGCGGGCCTGGGCGGCGTCTGCACGGCTGGCTTCCAGTTCCGAGGTGGCCGATGCCAGCGCGGCGCGGTTCTTGCCCCAGAAGTCGATCTCGTAGCTGAAGTCCAGGGTGGCGCGGGTTTCGTTGTTGTAACCCTTGGGGACGAAATCGGGCGGCACGCCATTGTTATAGGACTGCTTCATCCGGTCCAGCGACGCATTGGCGCTGATCTGCGGATACAGCGCCGCACCCTGCTGCTGGGCCGCGCCTTCGGCCTTCATCAGCCGCGCCTTGGCCACGGCCATGGAGGGTGCGCCTTGCAGTCCTTCGGCGATGAGCGCATCCAGTTGCGCGTCGCCATAGACCTTCCACCACTGGTCGCTGGGCCAGGCGGCCTGCACTGCGGTGGCCGCCAGCGTCTGGCTGCCCTGGTACTGCGCGATGGGTTTGGGTTCGGCGCGTGGGCCGAGATCGGTGAAGGAGGCGCAGCCTGCCATGAGCGTTGCCGTCAGCACGGCGGCCGAGGCCGTCACGGCCCGCCGCCAGGGCTGAGGACGTCGCGGCGACGGCGTACGCTGACCGTGGAGAGATGAATTGTTATTCATGTTCGTGGAGTGTGGAGTGAACAACTGAAACAGAAATGCCTGGTTTTAAAACTGTACAGTTCAGTATATTATTTGGTTTTATGAATAGTCAAGACTCATTGCGAGAAATTACTCGCCTTTGTGCGGCAAAGCCGCAACAGCGAATTTGGACAGGCAATTGATGTGAATCTGGCGGCTTTGGATGGCTTCTCCGCCTATAATTCGACATTGGCCGCAGCAAGCACCGCGATGCCGGCCGGCACCACAGGAAAATTCATGCGCAAGAAAAGTGAAGAACGCCGCCAGGCAATGATTGATATCGCTGCCGAGGTGTTCAACGAAATCGGTTTCGAAGCTGCCTCGATGGCGGAAATCTCGGCCCGGGTCGGTGGTTCCAAGGCCACGCTCTACAACTACTTCAACTCCAAGGAAGAAATCTTCGTGGAGGTGATGATGAAACAGGTGGGGTGCCAGTTCGAAGAACTGTTCATGGCCCTACGCAACGAAGACGATCTGAAAACCGGTTTATTGCGTCTGGCGACGCATTATTTGAGTGTGGTGTTCCGGCCCGAGGTGATCGCCGTCAAACGGTTGGCCTCGTATTACGCCGGCAAGTCCGATCTGGGCCCCATGCTCTACGAGCGCGGCCCGCGTCGCGGCTGGACCCGCATCGCCGAGTTCCTGAAGGTCAAGATGGACGAGGGCAAGCTGCATGGCGGCGATCCCTGGATCGCGGCCATGCAGTTCCGGGGCTTGATGGAGGCGGAATGGATGGAGATGCGCGTGCTCAACGTGGTCACCGACATCACGCCGCAACAGCAGCGCGAATCGGCCGAGCGGGCGGTCCAGGCATTCATCTACCTGTACCAGCCGCGCTGAGGCGGGTTTTCAGAAGCTCAATGCAGCCGCGTGCTGGTAACTGATCGTCATGCCCATCGGCGTGGCGACCCAGGCCTGTTCCCGGTGGGAGGCTTCCGAGATATCGTTGGCCGTCATCCTGGCAAAGCGCTTCTTGATATCGAGCAGCAGGGCCAGTTCCTCTTCATCGAAGCAGTTCCGGTCCGACGCCAGCAGCGGCAGGACTTGCGTTCCCTCGATGACGCCCACCTTCACTTCGACCTGCCGAATCAGGCCACGTTGTTCCAGCAGCGAGAACAGCAGCCGGAACGCCGAGGGCACCGGTCCATACGGCAGGCGTTCATAGGCCAGTCCGGACAGGCTGCGTCCTCGTTGCTTGTAGAAACTGAAGTCGCTGTAGAACAGCAGCTTGTTGAGTTTCGTGACGAAGACGCCTTCCGGTTCGCTCAGCAGCAGCACCAGTTGCCCCAGCTTCTCCAGGTGGATTCCCTCGGCCGGTGCAGTACGCACGCTGGCCAGAAAGGCCTTTTCCAGCGCCTGGGCGGCGGCCTTCTTTTCGAGATCGGCCAGCAGCCGGGAACGTACCTGCGGTGCCAGGTCGGCGGCCGTGCGCACCAGTTCCATGGCCGTTTCGGCCGAGCGCATGGCCACACGCATGGCCTTGTCATGGGCATCGGACTGAAGCTTGCCGTTCTCGTAGCGACTGACGGTGGCCACGCCCCAGCCGAGTACGGCCGCCAGTTCGACCTGGGACAGTCCGAGCGACTTGCGCCACGCCGTCAGTTGCGCCGGCCGGACCATGCCGTGCTTGTCGCGATACAGATCGCGCGCCAGGGCCAGGCTGTCGTCCATCTCCATCGTCTGGAAACTTTCGCCACAGCGCTGGCAGGCGAAGTAGTTCACCGGAACCTCGAAGGCTTCCTTGTTCACCGTGCGGATTTCGGTCGTACTCACGGCCTGTACCGTGCCTTCGCCGGCACAGTTGGGGCAGATATCGAAAAGCTTGTTGTCCATTGGAAGCTCCATTGAAGGAGAAGAGCCTGCTGAAGGAAGAGACGTCGTATGGCCACAAATGTAAATCAATTGATAAGTAGAGTGGTTAAACATATCAAATGATGTTGCTCAGTAGATACATTTGAGCTTTGAATGCTCCATCAATCAGCGTCCGTGTGGTCACGAAAAAGTTGGAAAAAGATAAAGAAAAAGGCGGACGCAAAAAAAGCCCGGCTCACCGCAAGGGCAAGCCGGGCCACATGATGGCGGGCTGACGTAAAGCGATCAGCGCTGATGCACCTTCACCCCCGCAGAATAGGTCGCGGCAATGGCGCGGTCGTCCCCCAGGATGGCCAGGGCGAACAACTGTTCTTCCAGGCTGTCGGTGGTCGCACTGCGGCGCGCCAGCAGGGGCGTGGCCTGCGGATCGAGGACGATGAAGTCGGCGTCGCAGCCCTGCGTGAAGCTGCCGATGGTGCCCTCCAGTTGCAGGGCGCGTGCGCCACCCAGTGTCGCCAGGTAGAACATGCGCTGCGCCGGCAGATAGGTGCCGCCCATGCGCGCCACCTTGTACAGCTCGTTCATGGTCTGCAGCATCGAGAAGCTGGTGCCGCCACCGACATCGGTGGCCAGCGACAGCGGTACCCGTGCCGCGTCGGCGCGGGCAAAGTCGAACAGGCCACTGCCCAGGAACAGGTTGGACGTCGGGCACAAGGTCGCAGCCGACTGCGTGGCCGCCATGCGCGCGCGGTCCTGGTCGTCCAGCCAGATGCAGTGCGCATACAGGGCGCGCTGGCGCATGAGGCCGTAGCCGTCATAGACGTCCAGGTAGCTGCGCGCGTCCGGGTAGAGTTCCTTGACCCACTTCACTTCGTCGGTGTTCTCGGCCACATGGGTCTGGATATACGTATCCGGATATTGCGCCGCCAGTTCACCGGCCAGCTTCATCTGCGCATGCGTGGACGTCGGTGCGAAACGCACGGTGATGGCGTAATGCTGGCGTCCCTTGTTGTGCCAGCGCTGGATCAGCGCCTCGCTCTCGCGTACGCCGCCCTCGGCCGTGTCACGCAGGAAATCGGGCGCATTGCGGTCCATCAGGCACTTGCCGGCCACCATGCGCAGGTTGCGCGCATGGCTGGCGCTGAAGAAGGCATCCACCGACTGCGGATGCACGGTGCAATACACCGCCGCACTGGTGGTGCCATTGCGTAGCAGTTCGCTCAGGAAGAAGTCGGCCACTTCGGCCGCATGCTCGGGCTGCTGGAAGCGACGTTCGGCCGGAAAGGTGTAGTTCTCCAGCCAGGGCAGCAGCCCCGGCGCCGGTGAACCGATGATGTCGGTCTGCGGGTAGTGGACGTGGGTGTCGATGAAGCCGGGGCAGAGGATCTTGCCGCGCAGGTCCTCGGTGGCGGTGCCAGGCGGCAGGCTGGCGGCCAGCGCGGCGTAGTCGCCGGCGGCCTGGATCTTGCCGTCCTGGACCAGCAGCAGGCCGTCGCTGTGCCAGTGCGTGGCGTGTTCGTCGAAGGCGGGATCGTCGCTGAAGTACAGCAGGCTGGCGCGGTAGGCTTGCAGGGATGGGCTCATGGTGTTTCCTCGTTGCAGGCGGCCTGGCGCGGATTGGGCGCAGACCGTCGATTCAATATTCATCATACTGGAAGGCACAGACGTGAAGATGCTTTCCGTACAGGGATAGGGGGGAATCGATGGGGAAATCCGATCGTGTCTGGCGCCTGGAGCGGGGCCGGTGACGCAGATTTCCGGAGGGTGACGGCAGGGTGTTCCTTCAGCCTCTGCCGTCCAGAGCGTGTGTGACGAGGGGAGAGGGATAGCGTTGCGCGGCCGGCTGGCGGGACCGCAATTCCCACAACTGCATCAGTTGGGCCACCACCGCGATGGCGATGCTGGCCGGTTCCTTGCCGTAGATGCCGGGAATGCCGATGGGGCAGGTGATGCGTTCCAGCTGCTGCGCACTGAAGCCGCGTTCGGCCAGGCGATGTTCGAACTGCCGGCGCTTGGTGATCGACCCGATCAGGCCGAACCAGGCCGCATCCCCGCGCTTCAGGATGCGTTCGGTCAACTGCTGGTCGAGGGCGTGGCTGTGGGTCATCACGAGATAGTACGCACCCGGCTCGGCCATGTCCACCGCGGCATTGGGCACGTCGGTGGCTTCGGTGCTGATCTGCGCCGGCAAGTCGGGCGGGAACCTGTCTTCCCGCTCATCCACCCATAGCACCCGGCAGGGTAGCGTGGACAAGACCTTGACGATGGCCGCGCCGACGTGGCCGGCGCCGAACAGCACCACCTGCGGCTGGTGCGCACGGCACAGGTCCAGCAGCCAGCGGCGGCCCTGTTGGTCGCGCACCAGCTGCGTCTGGCTTGCTGTACGCGCCATGTCCTGCAGCGTGTGCTGCGGGCCATCAGGTTGCAGCAGTTGCATGGGCTCGGCATGGTCCAGTGGCAAGGCCCGCCACCGGTCATTTCCACTGGTCCATGATTGCTCCAGTGCCTGCCACGGTCGCGATGCCTCGGCATCGCTGGCTATCCGTTCAAAACAGAGAAACACCACGCCACCGCAGCACTGTCCCAGGCTGGGACCCAGCGCGATGCGCTCCAGCCGCCGCTGCCCATCCAGCTGGTCAGGATTGGCCAGCAGCATGGCACGTGCGATCTGCGCGGCGCGCCATTCGAGGTGGCCGCCGCCGATGGTGTCGAACTGCGCATCGGCGGTGTAGAGCATGCGCGCCCCCGATTCACGCGGTGTCGAACCCTGGATCTGCGCCACCGTCACCAGCACGGCCGGTGTGCTGCTCTGCTGCATGCGGCGCAAGGCGGCTAGCCATGTCGTCATGATCGCTCTCCGAGGGTCTGGCTTATTGCACCGCTGCGGCCGCGCGGACCGCATCGACCGCATCGAGGATGGCCTCGCTGGTGGCCGGTGCGCGCAATGGCGGGTTGATGCGATGCCCACCCACTGCCGAGACCGCATCGCGTATGGCCAGGAACACCGAGAACGGCAGCAGCAGCGGCGGCTCGCCCACTGCCTTGGAGCGGTGGATGGTGTCGGAGACATTGCTGTTGCGATACAGCTCGGTGCGGAAGGCTTCCGGGCAATCCGAGATGGCCGGGATCTTGTAGGTCGAGGGGGCGTGCGTCATGAGCTTGCCGTCCTTGTTCCACCACAGTTCCTCGGTGGTCAGCCAGCCCATGCCCTGGATGAAGCCACCCTCGACCTGGCCGATGTCCAGCGCCGGGTTCAGGCTTTCTCCGGCGTCATACAGCAGGTCGGCCTGCAGCAGTTTCCACTCCCCGGTCAGGGTATCGATCACCACTTCCGACACCGCCGCCGCATAGGCGAAGTAGAAGAAGGGATGGCCGTGCATGCGCTTGGCATCCCAATGCACCTTGGGCGTGGAATAGAAGCCATCGGACCACAGCTGCACCCGTTGCAGGTAAGCCTTCATCACCAGTTCGACGAAGGCGATCGATTGCTCGCCGGCCATCACCAGCCCATCGGCAAAGCGGATGGCCGATGCGTCCACGCCGAAATGCCGGGCCGCCACCTGGGCCAGCCGTTCGCGGATCTGCAGGGCCGCATCCTGCGCGGCCTTGCCGTTGAGGTCGCTGCCGGTGGAGGCGGCGGTGGCCGAGGTGTTGGCGATCTTGCTGGTGTCGGTCGCGGTGCAGCGCACCTGCTCCAGCGGCACGCCCAGCGCATGGGCGACCACCTGCGCCACCTTGGTATTGAGCCCTTGCCCCATCTCCGTGCCGCCGTGGTTCACCAGCACCGAGCCATCGGTATAGACGTGCACCAGCGAACCGGCCTGGTTCAGGTGCGGCACGTTGAAGGAAATGCCGAACTTCACCGGCGTCAGTGCCAGGCCTTTCTTCAGCACCGTATTGCCGGCATTGAAGTCGGCAATCGCCTGGCGCCGCTCCTGGTAGCGGCTGCTCTTTTCCAGCTGGTCCACCAGGCCGTGGATGACGTTGTCTTCCACCTTCTGGCCATAGTGGGTGACGTTGCGTGCCCCCGGTCCTTCTTCATCGCTGGGGCCGTAGAAATTGTTGCGGCGGATCTCCAGCGGATCACGTCCCAGGTTGCGGGCGATCTCGTCGATGATGTACTCGATGGCCAGCGCCCCCTGCGGTCCGCCGAAACCGCGGAAGGCGGTATTGGACTGGGTGTTGGTCTTGCCGCACATGGCGTGGATTTCCACGTCCGAGAGGTAGTAGGCATTATCGAAGTGGCACACCGCCCGCGTGGCCACCGGGCCGGATAGGTCGGCCGAAAAACCGGCGCGCGAAATCATGTCGATCTTGGCCGCCAGGATGCGCCCGCTGTCGTCATAGCCGATCTCATAGTCGTAGGCGAAGCAGTGGCGCTTGCCGGTGACCATCATGTCGTCATCCCGGTCGGCGCGCAGCTTGACCGGACGACGCAGGCGCGCCGCCGCCACGGCAGCGGCGCAGGCCCACAGCGCCGATTGCGATTCCTTGCCGCCGAAGCCGCCGCCCATGCGCCGGCATTCCACCAGCACATCGTGCGAGGCCAGTTTCAACACGGTGGCGATGTGGTGCTGCATCTCGCTCGGGTGCTGGGTCGAGCAGTACACGTGCATGCCGCGTCCCTCCTTGGGGATGGCATAGGAAATCTGCCCCTCCAGGTAGAACTGCTCCTGTCCGCCCACATCGAACTGGCCGCGCAGCTTGTGCGGCGCCAGCGCCAGGGCCACCGCCGGTTCGCCACGCGACAGGTGCATCGGCGGCAGCACGTAGGATTGCGCGGCATGGGCGGCGCGTGGCGTCAGGACCGGCGGCAGTTCTTCGTAATCGACCACCGCCAGGCGCGCGGCGCGGCGCGCATGGTCGTGGCTGTCGGCCACCACGATGAACATCGGCTGACCCACGTATTGCACCAGCCCATCGGCCAGCACCGGATCGTCGTGGATGATGGCGCCGCATTCGTTCTCGCCCGGAATATCCGTAGCGGTGAAGACCGTCACCACACCGGTGGCCGCCTTGACCTTGTCCAGGTCGATGGCGCGCACCCTGGCATGGGCCTTCTGCGACAGGCCCAGGGCCGCATGCAGGGTCCCCTGCAGTTCCACGATGTCGTCGGTGTAGGTGGCTTCGCCGGTCACGTGCAGCAGGGCCGATTCATGCGGATGCGGCTTGCCCACGGTGGCCCAGTCCTGCGGCGGTTGTACCAGGGTATTGAGGAATTGTTCGCTTTGCTTGTTCATGCTGTTCTCCTGCGGATTCTGTCGATAGGCTGTACGCGATGCACTCACGCCGCAAAGGCGCGCACGTCCTGGCGCGCCAGCGGCGCCTCGCTGCGGGTTTCCAGCCAATAGCGATAGAGCAGATTCTGCGCGGTGCGCAGGCGATAGGCGGCACTGGCGCGCATGTCCGATAGCGGGGCGTAGTCCTGGGCCAGCGCGGCCATGGCAGCGCGCACCTGTGCCTCGTCCCAGGCCCGGCCTTGCAACAGAGCCTCCGCCTGTGCGGCACGCTTGGGCGTGGCGGCCATGCCGCCGAAGGCGATGCGCGCTTCGGTCACGATGTCACCGTCCATGCGCAGGGCAAAGGCGGCACAGACCGCCGAGATATCCTGGTCGAAGCGCTTGGAGAGCTTGTACACGCGGAAACGCACCTCCTTGCCGGGCAGCGGAATACGTACGGCCTGCACCACCTCGTTGGCTTGCAGGGCCGACTTCTGATAGGCCAGGTAGAAGTCTTCCAGCGGCATGACACGCTGACCGTCCACGCCGGCCAGCACGACCTGCGCACCCAGCGCGATCAGCCAGGGCATGGAGTCGCCGATGGGCGAGCCATTGGCGACATTGCCGCCCAGGGTGCCGGCGTTGCGCACCGGCATGGAGGCAAAGCGCTGCCATAGTTCGGACAGCTCTTGCGGATAGTGGCGGGCCGCTTCGGCATAGGCATCTTCCAGCGAGACGCCGGCCCCGATCTCCAGCATGCCATCCTGCACGGACATGGCGCGCAGTTCCTCCACGCGGCCGATGTAGAGGATGTCACCCAGCTCGCGCATCTGCTTGGTCACCCACAGCCCCACATCGGTGGAGCCGGCCAGGATGCGCGCCTTGGGCAGCTCGGCGCGCAACTGCAGCAGTTGCGCCAGCGTGCGCGGGGCGTGGAAGGTCTGGCCACCATGGGTCACGGCCAGCGGCGCGTCGCGGTCGATGGCGCGTAGCGCGGTCTTGAGGGCGTCACGGTCGAATTCCACCTTGGGCAGTTCGCCCATGCGGCGTGCCGCGTCGATGATGGGGCGATAGCCGGTGCAGCGGCACAGGTTGCCGGAAAGGGCGTCATCGATCTCGCGCTTGGTCGGCGTGACGCCGTCCTGGTCGTGCTTCAGGTACAGGCCCCACAGCGACATCACGAAACCCGGCGTGCAGAAGCCGCACTGCGAGCCATGACATTCCACCATGGCCTGCTGTACCGGATGCAGGCAGCCATCGCCCTGCTTCAGGTCTTCCACGGTGAACAGCGCCCGGCCGTCCAGGGTGGGCAGGAACTGGATGCAGGAGTTGACCGTCTTGAGCTCCAGCTGATCATTGCGCAGCTCGCCCACCACCACGGTGCAGGCTCCGCAATCGCCTTCGGCACAGCCTTCCTTGGTGCCGGTGCAATGCAGGTCTTCGCGCAGATGCTGCAGAACGGTGCGGGTCGTGGGTTGGCCTGCTACTTCGTGGGTCTGGCCGCGAAAGTAGAACTGGATGGGGCGGATGGTCTCTGGCATTTGGCTTTACTCAATATGGATTGTCTACAAAACAGACTGCTTTATGGCGCGCTCCAGGGCGTATCGTGGGGCGTGCTTCTTATTGTTGGATCTGCTTTCAGGCGGCATGTCCGCTCGGGGCGGCGGCCGGCCTGTGGTGTCTCCCGTGGCCAGATGGCATTCAAGAAACGTGCCGGGGTCGTCAAAAGAGGAAACGGATTGTCCGCAGCCTATTGTTGCGGACGATTGTCGGGTTCCCTCTTGTCACGATCCCGAAGAGGCAGCCCTGTCGTTGCGGGCCGCCTCTTCGATGGTTCAGACTACTTCATGACGCTGCATGCGCTCATTCGCCACCGAGGTAGATGATCTTGAACAGGAAGATCGCAGCGATGATCCAGATTACCACCGACACGTCCCGGGCGCGACCGGTGAGCAGCTTCAGGCCGGCGTAGCTGATGAAGCCCAGTGCCAGGCCATTGGCGATCGAATAGGTGAAGGGCATCACCAGCGCCGTGATCACGGCCGGCACGCATTCGGTGGTGTCGTCCCAGTCGATGTGCACCAGTTCACGCAGCATCAGGCAGGCCACGAAGAACAGCGCCGGTGCCGTCGCATAGGCCGGCACCACGCCGGCCAGCGGTGCGATGAACAGGCACAGCAGGAACAGCACCGCGATGGCCACGGCGGTGAGGCCGGTACGGCCGCCGGCCTGCACGCCGGCGGCGCTCTCGATGTAGGCGGTGGTGGACGAAGTGCCCAGCAGGGAGCCGGCGACGATGGCCGTGCTGTCGGCCATCAGGGCCTTGTTCAGGCGCGCCATCTTGCCGTCCTTCATCAGCCCGGCGCGGGTGGCCACGCCCATCAGGGTACCGGTGGCGTCGAACAGTTCCACCAGGAAGAACACCAGCACCACATTGATCAGGCCCATGGAAATGGCGCCCTTGATATCCAGTTGCAGGAAGGTCGGCGCGATCGAGGGCGGTGCGGCGAAGATGCCCGAGAAATGGTTGCCGCCGAAGACGAACGACAGCACCGTCACCAGCAGGATGCCGATCAGCAGCGCCCCGCGCACCTTCAGGCGGTCCAGCGCCACGATCACCAGGAAGCCGATGACGGCCATCACCGGCGCCGGCTGGTGCAGGTCACCGAGGGTCACGAAGGTGGCCGGATTGGCGGCGACGATGCCGGCGCTCTTGAGCGAAATGATCGCCAGGAACAGCCCGATGCCGGCCGGGATGGCCGTGCGCAAGGAGCGCGGAATGCTCTGGATGATCAACTCGCGCACGCGCAGCACGCTCACCAGCAGGAACAGGCAGCCCGAGATCAGCACCGCGCCCAGCGCGGCCTGCCACGGGAAGCCCATGCCCTTGACCACCGCATAGGCGAAGTAGGCATTGAGCCCCATGCCGGGTGCCAGGCCGATGGGATAGTTTGCATACAGGCCCATGATGAGCGTGCCCACGGCGGCGGCCACGCAGGTGGCCACGAACACCGAGTCCTTAGGCATGCCGGCATCCCCCAGGATGGAGGGATTGACGAAGATGATGTAGGCCATCGTCAGGAAGGTGGTGAGCCCGGCCAGCAGCTCGGTGCGCACGGTGGTGCCGTTTTCTTCCAGGCGGAAGAATCTGTTCAGGGCGTTCATTGTGGGTTGTCTCCGTTGGGTCCTTTTTTATGCGCCGGAAAACCCGCCTGCAGCGGTGGCAGGCAGAAAGTGGGCGTTGCTGTTGTCTTGGCAGCGTTCGTAATGTCGTTGAATTTCATGATGCGCGATGTAAGGGCCGGGGCATAGCCATTATTGGGCTGGGGTTATAACGGTCGGATTGGCGGAAAACCCGCCTGGCAGGCGGATTTTGTTGCATTGCATTGTCGGCATACGGGTAAGCAATCGATCGTCGCAAATTGCCGTCAGGACCGAGATTTTGCCACTGTTGTCGGATTGCATCCGGAAAGGCCGGTTTTTCGGCTCTCGCCTCAGGCCGTTCGGGCCGGACTGCGCGCCCGGTTCCAGTAGTCCGGCTGGGCATAGACTTCCTTGAGGTAATCGATGAAAAAGCGCGTCTTGGCCGGCAGGTGCCGCTGCTGCGGGTAGACCGCCATGATGTCGTAGTGGGGCAGGGCGTAGTCATCCAGCACCGTCACCAGCTCGCCTGAGGCCAGTTGCGCCTGGATTTCCCAGGTGGAGCGCCAGGCCAGCCCCAGCCCTTCGCTGGCCCAGCGGTGCAGCAGTTCGCCATCGTTGCAATCCAGCTTGCCCTGCACCTTGATGATGACCGGTTTGCCATTCTGCTGGAAATACCAGCCGCGCTGCTGGCCGCCCTGCAGGTTGAAGGCCAGGCAGTTATGGCGCGCCAGGTCGTCCAGCGTGCGCGGGATGCCGTGGCGATGCAGGTAATCCGGCGCCGCGCAGACCACGCGGCGGTTGCTGGCCAGGCGTACGGCGACGAAGCTGGGTTCGATGGCGCCGCCGATGCGGATGCCCAGGTCGTAGCCTTCCCGTACCAGATCCACCACGCGGTCGGTCAGGTTGAAGGAGATCTGCACCTCCGGGTGGGCCGCCAGGAAGGTCGGGGCATGCGGCGCCACATGCAGCCGGCCATAGGCGGCGGGCGTGGAGACCACCAGGTGACCGGTGGCCTTGTGACGCCCTTCGGCCACGCTCTTTTCGGCCGTATCCATCTGCTCCAGCAGCTTGCGGCAGTGATCCAGGAAGACGCTGCCCTGCTCGGTCAGCGTCAGGTGGCGCGTGGTCCGGTGCATGAGCTTGGTCCCCAGGCGCTTTTCCAGGGCATCGATGCGCCGCCCCATCATCACCGGCGTGACCTGTTCTTCCAGCGCGGCGGCGGCCAGGCTGCCCTTGTCCACCACCGAAACGAAGGCTTCGATCTGCTTGAGTTTGTCCATCAATTTCTCCTGGCTGCAGTGTAATTCAATACTTTTTCTATGTTTCCATACTTTTGGTAAGTAATCAGTGGATTCTGATGATACTTATCATCCGGATTTGTAATGACTAGCATGGCCTCCAGAGATCAACACCATCCCAACGGACATCTGGAGAACGAGCATGGCAAAGATGAGAGCAGTCGACGCGGCAGTGCATGTACTGGTCAAGGAGGGCTGCCTGCAGGCCTTCGGCGTGCCGGGCGCGGCCATCAACCCCTTCTATTCGGCCCTCAAAAAGCACGGCGGCATCGGACACATCCTGGCGCGCCATGTGGAGGGCGCCTCCCATATGGCCGAGGGCTATACCCGCGCCAGGGCCGGCAACATCGGCCTGTGCATCGGCACCTCGGGGCCTGCCGGCACCGACATGATCACCGGCCTCTATTCGGCCCAGGCCGATTCCATTCCCATCCTGTGCGTCACCGGCCAGGCCCCGCGTGCACGGCTCTACAAGGAAGACTTCCAGGCCGTGGACATCGAATCCATCGCCAAGCCCGTCACCAAGTGGGCCGTGACCGTGCGCGAGCCGGCCCTGGTGCCACGCGTGTTCCAGCAGGCCTTCCACCTGATGCGCTCGGGCCGCCCGGGGCCGGTGCTGATCGACCTGCCCTTCGATGTGCAGATGGCCGAGATCGATTTCGACCCGGATACCTATGCGCCGCTGCCGGTCTATCGTCCTGCTGCCACCCGCGCCCAGATCGAGAAGGCCCTGGAGATGCTCAACGCCGCCGAACGTCCGCTGCTGACCATCGGCGGCGGCGTGGTCAATGCCGACGCTGCCGGGCTGGCGGTGGAGTTTGCCGAACTGACCGGCGTGCCGGTGATCCCCACCCTCATGGCCTGGGGCGCCATCCCCGACGATCACCCGCAGATGGCCGGCATGGTCGGTCTGCAGACCAGCCACCGCTATGGCAATGCCACGCTGCTGGCCTCGGACTTCGTGCTGGGCATCGGCAACCGTTGGGCCAACCGCCATACCGGCTCCATCGATGTCTTCACCAAGGGCCGCAAGTTCGTCCACGTCGACATCGAACCGACCCAGATCGGCCGCGTCTTTGGCCCCGACTATGGCATCGTCAGCGATGCCGGCGCGGCACTGAAGCTGTTCGTCGAGGTGGCACGCGAGCTCAAGGCGGCGGGCCGCCTGCCCGACCGCTCGGCCTGGCTGACCGAGTGCCAGCAGCGCAAGAAGACCCTGCAGCGGCGCACCCATTTCAACGAGGTACCGGTCAAGCCGCAGCGCGTCTATGAGGAAATGAACCGCGCCTTCGACCGCGATACCTGCTACGTCGCCACCATCGGCCTGTCGCAGATCGCCGCCGCGCAATTCCTGCATGTCTACAAGGACCGCCACTGGATCAACTGCGGTCAGGCCGGTCCGCTGGGCTGGACCATCCCCGCCGCACTGGGCGTGGTGGCGGCCGATCCGCAGAAGAAGGTGGTGGCCATCTCGGGCGACTACGACTTCCAGTTCATGATCGAAGAACTCGCCGTGGGCGCGCAATTCAAGCTGCCCTACCTGCACGTGCTGGTCAACAACTCCTACCTCGGCCTGATCCGCCAGGCCCAGCGCGGCTTCGAGATGGACTACTGCGTGCAGCTGGCCTTCGAGAACATCAACGCCCCCGAACTGCAGGGCTATGGCGTGGACCATGTGGCCGTCGTCGAGGGCCTGGGCTGCAAGGCCATCCGCGTGACTGACCCCAATGGCATCCAGGATGCACTGGCCCAGGCGCAGCGCTGGATGGCCGAGTATCGGGTGCCGGTGGTGGTGGAAATCATCCTGGAGCGCGTCACCAACATCGCCATGGGCACCGAGATCGATGCCATCAACGAATTCGAAGCCCTGGCCGAGCGCGCCGAGGATGCGCCCACCGCCATCAGCCTGCTGGACTAAGAGGAGACACCATGACCCGACTTGCCGCCAATCTCACCATGCTGTTTACTGAACAGCCTTTCCTGGAACGCTTCAAGGCTGCGGCCGATGCCGGTTTCAAGGGCGTGGAATTCCTGTTCCCGTATGCCTTTACGCCGCAGCAGATCGCCGACCAGTTGCGTACCCATCGCCTGCAACTGGTGTTGCACAACCTGCCAGCCGGCAACTGGGATGCGGGCGAGCGGGGCATTGCCTGCCACCCGGACCGGGTGGCCGAGTTCCGCGCCGGTGTCGATGAGGCGATCCGCTATGCCAAGGCGCTGGATGTGCCGCAGTTGAACTGCCTGGTCGGCATCCTGCCACCGGGTGTCGCGCGCGAGGCCGCCCGCGAGGTGCTGGTAGGCAATCTCAAGTACGCCGCCAGCAAGCTCAAGGAGCACGGCATCCGCCTGCTGATCGAACCGATCAACCATTTCGACATCCCCGGCTTCTTCCTCAACACCACGCGCCAGGCGGTAGAGCTGATCCTGGCCACCGGCTCGGACAATCTCTTCGTCCAGTACGACATCTATCACATGCAGCGCATGGAGGGCGAACTGGCCAACACCCTCAAGGCCAACCTCTCCCTGATCGGCCACGTGCAACTGGCCGACAACCCCGGACGCGGCGAGCCCGGCAGCGGCGAAATCAATTACCGCTACCTGTTCGGCTGGCTGCAGGAGATCGGCTATCGCGGCTGGATCGGCTGCGAATACAAACCGCAGGCTGGCACCGTTGCCGGCCTGGGCTGGATGGCGCAACACGGCTTGCAGCACGCGTGAGTGCGTGAGCGCGCGAATGCGCAAGTGCGCGCAAGCAGGATTTCATCTTTTCTTGAGGAGACACAGCATGGCAAAAGTCGGATTCATCGGCCTGGGTATCATGGGCGCACCCATGGCGGACAAGCTGCAACAAGGCGGCCACAAGCTCTACCTGCATGACCAGAAAAACCCGCCGGCGGGATTGCTGGAAGGCGGTGCCACCGTCTGCACCTCGGGCGCGGAAGTGGCCAAGCGCGCCGACATCGTCATCGTCATGGTGCCGGATACGCCGCACGTCCAGGCTGTGCTGTTCGGCGAAAAGGGCGTGGCCGAAGGCCTCTCGCCCGGCAAGATCGTGGTCGACATGAGTTCCATCTCGCCCATCGCCACCAAGGAGTTCGCGCAGAAGATCAACGCCCTGGGTTGCCAGTACCTGGATGCACCGGTCTCGGGTGGCGAAGTCGGCGCCAAGGCCGCCTCGCTGACCATCATGGTCGGGGGATCGGAATCGGCCTTCAATGACGTCAAGCCCCTGTTCGAACTGATGGGCAAGAACATCACCCTGGTCGGCGGCAACGGTGACGGCCAGACCACCAAGGTCGCCAACCAGATCATCGTGGCCCTGAACATCCAGGCCGTGGCCGAGGCACTGCTGTTCGCTTCCAGGGCCGGTGCCGATCCGGCCCGGGTACGGCAGGCACTGATGGGCGGTTTCGCCGCCTCGCGCATCCTGGAGGTGCATGGCGAGCGCATGGTCAAGCGCAGCTTCAATCCGGGCTTCCGCATCGAGCTACATCAGAAGGACCTGAACCTGGCCCTGCAAGGTGCCAAGGCGCTGGGCATCAGCCTGCCCAACACCGCCACCGCGCAGGAGCTGATGAATGCCTGCGCCGCCCATGGCCTGAGCGGACTGGATCACTCGGCGTTGTGCCGCGCCGTGGAGATCATGTCCAATCACGAGATCGCCCAGGCGTGAGCAGTTGACGCTGCCAGCATGAGGTGCGGCCAGGGATGATGATGGTCCTGGCATACCTCATCCCGTTCGGACTGAGTAGCCGCGCAAGCGGCGTATCGAAGGCGCGCAGACGTGAGAGCGCCTTCGATACGATCCTTCGGATCTATTCAGTCCGAACGGCTTTTTTATGATCCAGATAATTGAAAGAGGATGTTCATGCGCCGCCAACGCCAGGCCAAAATCGTCGCCACCCTCGGCCCCGCCAGTGCCACGCCGGAAATGATCCGCGCCCTCTTCGAGGCGGGTGCCGACGTATTCCGTTTCAATTTCAGCCACGGCAGCCACGCCGACCATCACGCCCGCTACCAGATCGTGCGCCAGGTGGAGCAGGAAGTGGGCCGTCCCATCGCCGTGCTGGCCGACCTGCAAGGCCCCAAGCTGCGCATCGGCCAGTTCGCCCAAGGCCGCGTGAGTGTCGAGGCCGGGCAGGCCTTCGTGCTGGACCACGATGCGACCCCTGGTGATGCTCACCGGGTATGCCTGCCGCATCCGGAATTGTTCGAGGTCATCGGCCCCGGGCAAAGCCTGTTGATCGACGATGGCAAGGTGCGGCTGCAGGTCGAATCCAGCGATGGCGCCCGCATCCTCACCCGCGTGGTCAACAGCGGCGTGCTGTCCGACCGCAAGGGCGTCAATGTGCCGGATGCAGTGTTGCCGATCCCCGCGCTGACCGCCAAGGACCGGCGCGACCTCGATTTCGCATTGGACATGGGCGCGGACTGGATCGCACTATCCTTCGTACAACGTCCTGAAGATGTGAAGGAAGCCCGCACCCTGGTTGCAGGCCGCGCGGCCATTCTTTCCAAGCTGGAAAAGCCTGCCGCGCTGGACCGGCTGGAAGAGATTGTCGACGTCTCGGACGCCATCATGGTGGCGCGCGGCGACCTCGGTGTGGAGCTGCCGCCGGAATGCGTACCGGGCACGCAAAAGCGCATCCTGCGTGCCTGCCGCCAGCAGGGCAAGCCGGTCGTGATCGCCACCCAGATGCTGGAATCCATGATCAGCGCCCCGGTCCCCACGCGTGCTGAAGTTTCGGATGTGGCCAGTGCCATCTACGACGGCTCGGACGCGGTGATGCTCTCGGCCGAATCGGCCCATGGCGACTACCCGGTGCAGGCGGTGACGATGATGGATCGGGTGATCACCGAAGTGGAGAGAGACCCGCTCTACCGCACGCTGATGCAGGCCCAGTACGCGGCCCCGCAGCGCAACCGCCCGGACGCCATCTGCGCCGCCCTGCGCGACGTCACCGGTATCCTCGGCGCCAGCGCCACGGTGACCTACACCAGCTCCGGCCATACCAGCCTGCGCGCCGCCCGCGAACGCCCGTCCGCGCCCATCCTCTGCATTACCCCGCAACTGACGACAGCCCGACGGCTGGCGCTGGTATGGGGCGTGCATTCCACCATCAGCGAACAGATGCACGACGAAAGCCAGCTGGTCGCTGCTGCCTGCCAGGCAGCGGTGCGGGAGGGATTTGCGCGCAAGGGGGACCAGATTGCGATCACTGCCGGCATGCCCTTCGGGCAGCCGGGGAGTACCAATCTGTTGCGGGTGGCGGAGGTGTGGGGATAGGCGGGATAACCATCATGATGGCCGGAAAAGCCGTTCAGCATCATGCTGAACGGTTTTTTTTCATGGGTGCGCTGGCGCCAGCTTGAACACCCCCACCACATCCTGCAACTGCACGGCCTGGTCGCGCATGGCCTGCGCCGCTGCGGCGGCCTGTTCCACCAGCGCGGCATTTTGCTGGGTCGATTCATCCATCTGGGTGATGGCACGGTTGATTTCTTCCAGGCCCGTGCTCTGTTCCTGGCTGGCCCGGCTGATTTCGGCGATGATGATGTTGACCCTTTGCACGCTGGCCACCACATCCTCCATGGTGCTGCCGGCCTGCTGCACCAGGGTACTGCCGTTTTCGATCTTGCCCACCGAGTCCTGGATCAGGGTCTTGATCTCGCGGGCGGCGCTGGCGCTGCGCTGGGCCAGCGAGCGCACCTCCGAGGCCACCACCGCAAAGCCGCGTCCCTGTTCGCCGGCACGCGCGGCTTCCACGGCGGCATTGAGCGCGAGGATATTGGTCTGGAAGGCGATGCCGTCGATGACCGCGATGATGTCCACGATCTGCCGTGAGGAAGCGTTGATGTCGGCCATCGTATCGACCACCTGATGCACCACGCTCCCGCCCTGTACCGCGATGGCGGAGGCGGTGCTGGCCAGTTGCGTGGCCTGGCGGGCGTTGTCGGCGTTCTGCCTGACGGTGATGGTCAGTTCTTCCATGGCCGATGCAGTTTCCTCCAGCGAGCCGGCCTGTTGCTCGGTACGGGCCGAGAGATCCAGGTTGCCGCTGGCGATTTCACCGGCGGCATGGTGGATCGTATTGCTGCCCTGGTGCACGCGACCAACGATGTTGCGCAAGTTCTCATTCATCAGTTTCAGGGCCGCCATCAGCTCGCCAGTCTCATCGCGCGAGGTGACTTCCACCTGCGTGGACAGGTCGCCTTCGGCCACGCGCCGTGCCACGCCCACGGCATGGCCGAGCGGGCGCGAGATGCTGCGCGAGACCAGCCACGCGACTGCGGCAGCCAGCAGCAGGGCCACCACGGCCAGGCTGTTGATGAGCAGGCGGGCGCTGGCCGAATCACGGGTGGCGGCTTCGCCGGCCGCATCCATCAGGCCACCCTGGTAGTCGAACATGGCATCGAGCGCAATGAAGTACTTGATCTGCACGGACATGAATTGCTGCGGCAGGAAGGCACGGGCTTCATCGGTGCGACCCGCCATGGCCAGGGCCATGAGCTGGTCGCGCGCGGGAACGTAGGCCTGGCGTGCCGCGATAGCGGCTTGCACGTATCGCCTGTCTTCCTCGGTGCGTGCCACTTGCTGCAGCCTGGCCAGGTATTCGTTCATCTTGCGGTCGGCCGCCGTGGCATCGGCGGCCAGGGCCTTGATGCGCTCGGGGTCGCTGGTGAGCAGGATGTCGCGGATATCCAGGGCGATCTTGTTGACCTGGATCTGTACCGTGTTGGCCATGACCGTCTTGGGATAGCGGTCCTTGACGATGAGGCCGATGCCATCGGCCAGTCGTCCCAGTTGCAGGTTGCCGAGTATGGCGATGGCCAGCAGGAGCACCATGACTGCGCCAAAACCCAGCGTCAGGCGGGCGCCGATCTTCATGTCCGAGATACGCATGTTCGACTCCGGAGTGAGGGTGGGTTAGTGGGCGGATGAGCGGGCCGCTTCAGCCAGTTGCAGCGACAGGGCGTTGTGCCGCTCCAGCACCACCCCCAGATCGATGCTGGTGAACTGCCCCTCGCGCACGATCACGCGGCCGTTGATGATGCTGTAGTCCACATTGGCCGGGGTGCAGAACACCAGCGCGGCCACCGGATCATGCAGCGCCCCGGCAAAGGCCAGCTGGCGCGTGTCGAACAGCACCAGATCGGCTGACATGCCGGGTTTGAGCGCGCCGATGTCATCCCGATTCAATACCTTCGCACCCCCCAGGGTGGCGATCTCCAGTGCCTGGCGTGCCGTCATGGCGTCCGGGCCGAATCCTACCCGCTGCAGCAGCATGGCCTGACGCACTTCACCCAGCATGTGGGCGCTATCGTTGGAGGCACTGCCATCCACCCCCAGTCCGACCGGCACACCCGCGTCCAGCATCTTGCGGATGGGGGCGATGCCAGAGGCCAGGCGCATGTTGGAACAGGGGCAATGCGCCACGCCGGTGCCGGTGCGGGCGAAGAGATCGATACCGTGATCATCCAGTTGCACGCAGTGGGCGTGCCAGACGTCGTGGCCGACCCAGCCGCAGTCTTCGGCGTATTGGGCCGGGGTCATGTTGAATTTCTCGCGGCTGTAGGCGATGTCGTTGACGTTCTCGGCCAGGTGGGTGTGCAGGGAAACGCCGTAGTGGCGGGCCAGGTCGGCGGCTTCGCGCATCAGGTCGCGCGAGACCGAGAAGGGCGAGCAGGGGGCGACCACGATGCGCTGCATGGCGTGACGCGCCGGGTCGTGATAGGTCTCGATGAGGCGGCGACTGTCCTTGAGGATGGCTTCTTCGTCTTCCACCACGCTGTCCGGAGGCAGGCCGCCCTTGGATTGGCCTACGCTCATGGCGCCTCGGGCGCCGTGGAAGCGCATGCCGATCTGGGTCGCGGCTTCCAGACTGTCATCCAGGCGGGTCTGGTTGGGGTAGATGTAGAGGTGGTCGCTGCTGGTGGTGCAGCCGGAGAGGATCAGCTCGGCCATGGCGGTGAGCGTGGAGACCTGGATCATCTCGAGGGTGAGGCCGGCCCAGATCGGGTAGAGGTTGGTGAGCCAGTTGAACAGTTCGCCATTCTGCGCAGCGGGGATGGCGCGCGTGAGGCTCTGGTACATGTGGTGGTGGGTGTTGATCAGGCCGGGGATGACGACATGGTGGGTGGCGTCGATGATTTCATCGGCTTGCTGCGGCAGGTCGGCGCTCTTGCCGATCTGTTCGATCACGTTGTCGCGGATGTAGATGGCGCCTTGCGGGATTTCTTCGCGGGTGTCGTTCATGGTGACGAGCACGCGGGCGTTCCTGATCAGCAGGGTCTTGCTGTTTGGCTTGTGTTGCATGTTGCTGGACTCCTTCTTGGGTTCCTTGTTTCTGTTGGATTGGCTTGCTTGTGGGGCGACGCAGGTGACAGGGGGAGTCCCTTTCTTGCCCTATTAACGCTGCGTCGATGTTGTTGCTAGGAGGATTAAACTTTCTTTAATGCCTTGTTCTGTTGGATGTTCGGGTATCGGGTAGTCTGCACGGATCGCTGTCGTGCGCCCTGGCTTCATTTCTATCTCTCTCCGGTCGGAGGGGAGCGCCGGGGGCGGCCCGGCAGCCGCTCACTTTCTTTGGCCCGCCAAAGAAAGTAAGCAAAGAAAACGGCCCCCAAGAGCCAGCCCTCCTGCGGAGGGTTCCCGCCGGAGTGAAGCAGCAA
>PJUA01000310.1_pt1 | contig 34005 bp, 41 predicted proteins | sample 1512151 | NCBI WGS metagenome assembly PJUA01 (sample SAMN08177678, study PRJNA422409) | Soil metagenome, whole genome shotgun sequencing project. | isolation source: Soil enriched on filter paper: beechwood xylan treatment | place: USA: Madison | collected 2015-01-15
CTGACGGGAGAGCCCTTCAGTAAGCAGCAGGCGGGGCAACGAAAGGAATCGCCTTACGAGCTGATCATTCTGGGGCTCACGATGGAGCGTGCGGCTTTGTACCGGCGTATCGAGGAGCGAATCGACGGCATGCTGAAGGAAGGCTTGCAGGCCGAGGTGGAGCGGCTGATGAAGCGTGTTCCTCAGCCGCATCCAACGCCGCTTCAGGCATTGGGCTACAAAGAGCTGGCGGCTTATTTGCGGGGCGAGCTGTCCTATGAGGCCGCTGTAGAGCTGCTGAAAAGGGATACCCGGAGGTTTGCAAAACGCCAGTTATCCTGGTTTCGGCACATGAACGAAATTCACTGGTTCGACACAAATGAAAATATTCAAGAGAATTTGAATGCGATTCATGGTATAATAGCAGGAAAGTTTCAAGGTTATCTTGAATATAATTCTAATCAATCTTTAGTAGACGGGGGTTAGCGTCCAATGAACAAGTCCATTAATATTCAAGATACGTTTCTGAACCAGCTGCGTAAAGAGAACATTCCGGTAACCGTTTTTTTGATGAACGGTTTTCAAATTCGCGGGGTTATTAAAGCCTTCGATAATTTTACGATCATTATCGACAGCGAAGGCCGGCAGCAGATGGTGTACAAGCATGCCGTATCCACGTTTATGCCTCAACGCAATGTTTCGCTGATGCAGCAGGATGGTCCGACCGCTTAATTTTGACGTGCTGGACAAGTCTTTTTTCTGGATGGTTGAAAGACGGAAAACGTAAAGATTTTGTAGATTCTTTAAGAATTGCCGAAGCGCTGAAACGGAAAGTCATGAAACTTTCTTATAGAAAGGTTCGTTTAACTAGATAGCGGCATGCAGGAGCAACCCGCTTTAACGGGTTGCTTTTGTCGTTTTGAGGCAATGCTGTCTACCAAGGCGTGTGTGCAGGCTCGACGTGAATGCATACGCGCTAAAGCGAACAAGCGAGCAGGAGGGAAGCCGTCATGACGGAGAAAAAAACCAAAGGGGCCGCAAGACCCGCAAAAAAGAAAAAGAAAAGAATGTCGGGACAAGCCTGGTTTTATACGATCTTTTTTACCATGGTAATTGGTGTAGTTTGTGCGATTATTGGTTATCTGCTTATTATTTTGAATGGCGAGCGGCTGCTTGCCGAGCATGGCAACAAGCTGGATTTTGGCGAAGCGTCCATTGTTTATGATGTGGACGGCAATGAGATTTCAAGGCTGTACGTGTTTGACGAGCATCGCGAGGTCGCGGAGTTCTCTGAAATTCCCCAGCAATTAATTGATGCGATCATAGCTACGGAGGATAGAAGATTCAGAGATCATTCCGGCCTGGATTTTTTTGCAATCGGACGTGCGCTCGTGAAGGATATCGTGGCGAGAAAAGCGGTGGAGGGCGGCAGCACCATCACTCAGCAGCTGGCGAAAAACGTATTTTTATCAGCAGATAAAACGTTTTTCCGAAAAGCGACAGAGGCTTCCATTGCCGTAGCGCTTGAGCAGGATATGACGAAGGATGAAATTTTGACGATGTACCTGAACCGGATTTATTTCGGCAAAGGCATTTATGGCGCAAAGGCCGCGGCCCAGTTTTATTTTGGCACAGAGCTGTCGAAGCTCGAGCTGTGGCAAAGCGCTACGTTAGCAGCCATGCCGAAGGGACCGAATTTGTACAATCCCATAAATAATCCCGAAGAATCCATGAAGCGACGGGCTGTGGTGCTGCAGCTCATGTACCAGGAAGGCTACATTACGGAGCCTCAGATGAACGAAGCCAAGGTAGTTCCCTATGTGCAGCCTGAAAATCAGAATCAGCTGAAGACGGGCTCCTACCATGCGTTTGTCGACTATGTCATTGATGAAGCTATGGAAAAAATGGGCATAGACGAAACCGAGCTTCGCGTCAGCGGCCTGCAAATTCATACCACGCTGAGCGTTCAGGCGCAGCAAGCCGTGGAAAAAGAATTCGCCGACGCTTCGAACTTTGAAGAAAGCAAGGACGATCAGCTTGTTCAAGGCGCCATGGTTATCATGGATCATCAGACCGGCGAGGTAAAGGCTATTGCAGGCGGCCGGGATTATGCGCAGCGCAGCTGGAACCGCGCGGTTAAGCCGCGTCAGCCGGGCTCCTCCATCAAACCAATCGTGTCGTACGGCCCGGCGCTTGAGACTGGAAAGTTTACGCCGTCAACGATTTTGAAAAATGATCAAAAATGTTTTGGCAACTATTGCCCAACCGACCGTTGGGGTCCCGTCGAGGTTTCCATGACGCAAGCGATGAAGGATTCTCGCAACCTGGCGGCTGTTTGGACGTTAAATCAAATCGGAGTTAAAACCGGCGCCAATTTTGCCAAAAAGCTTGGCATTCCAGTGCTGGATGATGACATGAACTTGGCTTTGGCGCTTGGCGGCATGACGCGCGGCGCTTCGCCGATGCAGATGGCGACCGCATACAGCGTGATGGCTAATGGCGGTAAGTCTGTTGACGCCCATGCGATTTTGCGTATTCAGAAAAAAGGCAAGGATGTTTATACCTATACGGCTCCAGAGAGCAAGCAATTGATGTCGTCCCAAACCGCAGCTTATTTGACTCAAATGATGCAAGCGGTCATTGAAAAGGGCGGCACAGGCACAAGGGCTGCAATAGACCGTCCGGTGGCGGGCAAAACGGGGACAACTCAACATGGCATCCCGGGCTACAAGGGCTCCGGCATCAAGGATGCCTGGTTTGTCGGCTATACGCCGGAGTGGACAGCAGCCGTATGGATGGGCTACGATAAAACTGACGTGGACCATATTTTGCAAAAGGGCAGCACGCAATCCGCGGCATTGTTCGCCAAGGTTATGCAGCCCGCATTAAAAGGCATTCCAAAGCGAAGCTTCCAGACGGCGCAGCCGCCTGAGGAAGAAGAAGAGGAAGAGCCGCAGCCGCTGGCAACGGTTAACGGACTTAGCGCCGTATTTGAGAAAGAGAGCATTAAAGTCATTTTGAGCTGGACCGCAAGCGAAGAGCCGGATGTAACTTATGAAATATTCCGTAAAGAGGAAGGAAGCAGCGGTTATATTTCGTTTGTTGATGATGTTGCTGGTACAACTGTTGAGGATATGAGCGTTTTCCCGGGTGTTACCTATGACTACTACGTGGTTGCTCATAACAAAGCCAGCAATGCAAAAAGCGAGCCTTCGGCTGCCATTACCGTTACGATTCCGCAAATCGACCTGGGTACCCCTGGTATTCCAATGGAGCCGCCAGAGGGAAGCGAACCCGTTGAAACCTTGCCGGTGGAAACGCCGCAAGCAACTCCTGATACAGGCGGAGAGGAGCCTGCAGCTACCCCGTCGCCAACGGGCGATGGAAGCATTGGCGGCGAGGCGCCGATAGAAACGCCGCTTTCAACCGAGGCTTCCGGAGAAATGGGAGAAGAGCAAGGCATGGCGGAAACGCAAGGTTAATGTCAACGGCTGCGGCAGGCTTGTCATGAGATGGGTGGTTGAAAATAGTGAAGGCTAGAAAATATTGGTTTGCATCTGCAATGGTGCCCCTTCTGCTGATTTTGCTGACAGGATGCGGAGCGGGCGGCAAGAGCGTCGGCGTCTCAAATCCGGATAACGGAGCCGGAGAGGTGAAAATATCAAGCTGGAGCAAAATGCCGGAAATGTCTATTGATCCGGACAAAAGCTATCGCGCCGTTGTAAAAACAAGCATGGGCACCTTCGGCATCAAACTGCAGGCTGAAGACGCGCCAGTGACTGTAAACAATTTTGTATTCCTGGCAAACGAAGGGTTTTATGAAGGCTTGACCTTCCATAATGTCATTGATTCCTTTATGATTCAAGCTGGCGATCCGCTTGGCAATGGGACGGGAAATGCGGGCTACCGCATTCCCGATGAGCTGGATGCAGGGGCAACCTACCACGAGGGCACAGTTGCGATGTTCAACACAGGGGTGCCCAATTCCGGCAGCAGCCAGTTTTTCATTTGCACTGGCCCTGACGCTGCCAATTTGAATCGCCAGCCGGACTATGCTGTTTTTGGCGAAATTGACGAAGGCATGGATGTGGTCAAGAGCATTGCCGGCGTTCCCGCTAAAAACGGTAAGCCTGTGGAGGATGTTACGATTTTAAGCGTCACGATCGAGGTTAAGGACTCATAGTAAAATTGTGGAAGCCATAAATAAATGAAGGAGAACGTTTTGTATGATTAAAGGATTGTATGAGGCGCATCTGCCTGTTCGAAGCCTGGATATTTCCATTCCATTTTATGTAAAACTGGGTTTGAAGATGGCTTGGCGAGATGAGGACACTGCCTTTTTCTGGATAGAGCAAGGCATTAGCTGGATCGGTCTATGGGAAGGCGAGGAGCATAAAACACCTTATCATCCTTCGCTGCGGCATATCGCATTCCGTACAAGCTACGAGGAAATGAAGCAGTCTCTTCATTGGCTGGAATCTATTGGCGTGGAGGCCGTTCCATTCGGCAAACGATCATCCGTAGAGCCTTTTGTCAGACCTAATCAAGGCAATGCCTCCGTTTACTTTGACGATCCTGACGGCAATAGCCTTGAGCTCATGTGTTTTGTTGATGTGCCCGAGGCTCTGCGCCATATTACGGACAAGCTTTCTTTTCAGGATTGGGAGGCTATGCTAGCGTCATCGGCACAAAAATGATGTGGCTGCAGGTTTTACAGATTACGGCACAACAAGGGACTGTCCGAAAAGTCAAGCGGAACGCTTAATGATTCAGCAGAGAGGACCGGAGGGGAAAGGGTGTCTTGAGAGCGAGTTTTTTTGTCCGCTTTTATCCACTAAAAACAGGATCAAAATAAAGCGGACAAATAGGTTTGAGCTTCAAAAACACCTTTTTCCGGCAGGGACCGGTTTTGCTGAATAATTATTCCACCGTAACAGACTTTTCGGGCAGTCCCCTTTTTTATAGGGCGGGGCCCGGTTTATTTTTACGGTTTGCTGGAGATGGACGTTAAGATATGGTAATCTTTTTCTATAGGTGGATTCCCAAAATGAACGGAAAGGTACGTTCCTTATGAAAAGAAAATTTTCTGATCGTGCGAATTGGCGCCGTGTCACGCGCAGGAGCTATTCCTGTCTGGCGCTTGACGGCGACGAGTTCAAGGGGCTCGTTACCTTTTACCGCATTCATGAGCTGCGTGAGCCGTTATGGAAGGAATACGACGGAAAAAGGCTATGCCTTGCCGACCGCGGCTACTTGTGGATGCAGCATTTTCCGAAAGGCGAGCATTTTGTCGTAACAACTATGTTTGATGATAAAGGGCGAGTGGTGCAGTGGTATATCGACGTGTGCAAAACGCAGGGACTTACCGACCAGCAAGTGCCGTGGTTTGACGATTTGTATCTGGACGTCGTTGTTTTGCCAAGCGGCGAGGTGTACCTGATGGACGAGGATGAGCTGGAGGATGCGCTCAGACAAGGCGATGTAACGGGTAAGGAGGCCGCGCTTGCTCGCAAGACGGCCGGCAAGCTGCTGTCCAGCATCAAAAGCGGCAGATTCCGTTATTTTACGTTAAGTCTCAAGCATCGCAAAAGCTTGCTTGCCCAGAGGGGAGAATTAAGCGAATCATGAAAAAGGCAACAAAAAAAAGGAGCAGGCCGCGTCGTCGGAAGACCGCCTTTCGACCGTGGCGGCTCCTGTTTCGTTTTATACTGGCTGCGTTTACGGTGACGGCAATTTGGTGCCTGTACGTGCTGTGGCTCGTAAGCAGCTATGATATTCCGGAGAAGTATCCTGGGGCGGATGCCGGCATCGTGCTGGGAGCCGCTCTGTGGAACGACCGGCCAAGCCCCGCCTTGCGCGAGCGTCTGGAGCTGGCCCGGCGTTTGTACGAGGAAGGGACAGTGAAGCGGCTTATTCTCTCCGGCGGCTACGGGGGCCGGCACTCCAGCTTGTCTGAGGCTGAAGGGATGAGGAATTATCTCGTTGCAGCCGGCGTTCCTACAGACGCTTTGCTGCTGGAGGACAAGGCGGCCGATACGTATCAGAATCTTGTATTCAGCCATTCTGTAGGCGAAAGCGAAGGCGTCGCCACCTATTTGATTATTACACATGACTATCATGCAACCAGAGCGAAGGAAATGGCGCAGTTTGCCGGATTGGATACAATGGCCGTGGCGGCCGTGCATTCCGACGTCCTGAATCCTTATTACAACAATACGAGGGAAATGCTTGCGTATTCCAAGTGGAAGCTGGACTGGGCCTTGATGAAGCTTGGCATTGTTTCTCCTCCAACGCTGCCGTGAATCTGCTAATATGGCGCTGCAAGATAGAATAAACTTGTAGTGTATATCGGATGTCAGACCGTAGATTCGGCGGCTTCCGTTAGAAGGAGGGCGGTGCGCGGGATGAGTGGAGGAGTGATTTCGGGAACCGGCAGCAGCTCTGCCAGGCCTTCCCGGCAAATTAATGTTGTGCTTAGAAGCCAGGAATCATTTAGCGGCGGAGCGGCTCATGCGCTTGATGCAGAGCCAGTCCCACAGGTCAAGCCGCTTCCGGCGGCGGATCATTTTGCCGATATTCAGAAGGAACTGGACCCTATGATCGGCATGGACAGCGTCAAAGCTCTAGTCTATGAAATTTATGCGCTGCTCTATATTGGCCGCATGCGTCTTGAGGCCGGCCTGTCCGGCGGCTCACAGGTCTATCATATGATTTTCAAAGGAAACCCAGGCACGGGAAAAACAACGATTGCCCGCATAGTCGCCAAGCTGTTTCAAAAAATGGGCGTATTGTCCAAGGGGCATCTGATTGAGGTAGAGCGGGCGGATTTGGTAGGCGAATACATCGGGCATACCGCCCAAAAAACAAGGGATCTGGTTCGCAAGGCGCTTGGCGGGGTATTGTTTGTAGATGAAGCCTACAGCCTTGCGCGCGGCGGCGAAAAGGATTTTGGCAAGGAAGCCATCGACACGCTAGTCAAAGCGATGGAGGATCACCGCAATCAATTTGTGCTTATTTTGGCGGGTTATCCGCTTGAAATCGAGCAATTTCTGGCAACCAATCCGGGGCTTCCTTCGCGTTTTCCGCTTCAAATCGAATTTCCTGATTATTCGGTGGATCAGCTGCTTCAAATTGGCGAGCAGATGGTCAAGGAACGGGATTATGTATTGTTGCCGCAAAGCATGTTCAAGCTTCGCCAGCATTTGATTCAGGAAAAGCTGAATGATCTATTTTCATTTAGCAACGCACGATTTGTGCGCAATATACTTGAAAAAGCGATGCGCCATCAAGCCGTGAGGCTGATCGGGCAATATTCCAGCACCATTCCGACCAAAAGCGAGCTGATGAGCATTCGGCCCGAGGACTTGAAGCTGTAACCCGGAGAGCACTCTCGCCAGTGTTTTTACTAGGAGATAACAGACAGAGGAGACTTGAAAAGCAATGAAGGAAAGGCAGCAACACGATAACGCAGAACAACAAAAGCAAACAGAGCAGCAGCCTTTATGGGAAACGCTGACGCAGCTTGCTGAAGCGGCAGAGGATGAAGCAGCTTCAGCATTCCGCGCTATCGACCGCACGGCAGAGCGCAATCAGTGGAAGGTGATCGAGGCCTTCAAAAAGCATAAGGTCAGCGATTACCATTTTTCGGGTTCGACGGGGTACGGTTATAATGACAGGGGGCGCGAGGTGCTGGATCTTGTCTATGCCGATGCGATGGGAGCTGAAGCAGCGCTGGTACGTCCGCACTTCGCTTCCGGCACGCATACGATCAGCACCGCGCTGTTTGGCGTGCTGCGCCCCGGCGACGAGCTATTGTACATAACGGGCAGCCCTTACGATACGCTGCACAAGGTGATAGGCAAACCTGGAGACGGCAAGGGTTCCCTGCGCGACTGGGGGGTGTATTGCTCCGAGGTGGCGCTGCTTCCTGACGGCTCGCTGGACTGGACGTCCATTGCTTCCGCTATCACCGGGCGGACAAAGGTGATAGGCGTCCAGCGTTCCAGAGGATACGATTGGCGCTCCTCTTTTACCATTGCGCAGATTGCGGAGATTGTGGAGAGGATCAAGGCCATACGGAGCGATCTGATTGTTTTTGTCGATAACTGCTATGGGGAATTTACGGAGCTGAAGGAGCCAACAGAGGTCGGGGCGGATTTGATGGCGGGTTCGCTGATCAAAAACCCCGGCGGCGGCCTGGCAGAGACAGGCGGCTACATTGCGGGCAAACAGGCTTATGTCGAAGCTGCATCTTATCGGCTGACCGCTCCAGGCATCGGCTCCGAGGTCGGCGCGATGCTGGGCACGCTTCGCTCCATCTATCAGGGGTTGTTCCTTGCCCCTCAGCTGCTGGGACAAGCTTTGAAGGGGAGTATGCTCACGGCTGCGTTGTTCCAGCGGCTTGGCTTTGAAACAAAGCCGCGTTGGGACGAGCCTCGCACGGATCTTATACAGGCGGTGCGCTTTGGCGCTCCTGAGCCGTTAATTGCTTTTGTGCAAAGCATTCAAAAGGCGGCGGCGGTGGATGCCCATGTTGTGCCGGAGCCGTGGGATATGCCGGGATATGAAAATCCGGTTATTATGGCGGCGGGAACCTTCATCCAGGGGGGCAGTCTGGAGCTCTCGGCTGATGCTCCGATCCGCGAGCCCTATATCGCTTATATGCAGGGCGGACTGACTTATGCACATGCCAAATACGGAATTTTGACAGCGCTGGAAAGGCTTGTTTTAGAGGGTCAAATTGTGATTAAACCTTACATAACTTGACACGTTTGTGAAGGGAAGCTACAATGAAGCTATAACAGAGTTATTGGAAGGTTGATGCGACATGGCTGATGAAATACGCAGAAATATGGCCTTGTTCCCGATCGGCATCGTGATGAAGCTGACGGACCTGACGGCCCGGCAAATCCGGTATTACGAGCAGCATGAGCTGATCGTTCCGGCCAGAACAGCGGGTAACCAACGGCTGTTTTCGTTTAATGACGTAGAGCGATTGCTGGAAATTAAGTCATTGATTGAAAAAGGCGTAAATATCGCTGGTATTAAGCAAGTTATGAATCCGGTTTCTAAAGAGTCTGACGACGCGACTATTGTTAGCGAGCAATCCGAAGTCACCCGCAGGGAAATGTCGGAGCAGCAGCTGCACCGTTTGCTGAAGCAGCAGCTGATGGAGAAGAGACCGGGACGCGCCTCCATGATTCAGGGGCAGCTGAGCCGGTTTATGAATCATAATAAACGTTAATTAAGTGAAACTTATGGCAGCAGGCATGACGTGTAATCAAATTCGGCTTTTTTGTACAACCTTATTCAAGGAGATGATGGCATGAGCTACACCAAAGAGGATATTAAACGTATTGCTGAAGAGCAGAATGTCCGGTTTATCCGGTTGCAGTTTACCGATTTGCTAGGCGCGATCAAAAACGTTGAAATTCCGGTAAGCCAGCTAGACAAGGCGCTTGACAATAAAATGATGTTTGACGGCTCTTCCATTGAAGGCTACGTTCGTATTGAAGAATCCGATATGTATCTTTATCCGGACCTCGACACGTGGGTTGTTTTCCCATGGGTTGCCCAGGACCGCGTTGCCCGTCTGATTTGCGACGTTTATATGCCGGACGGCACTCCGTTTGCTGGCGATCCGCGCGGCATTCTGAAGCGTGTTCTTAAGGAAGCCGAGGAAATGGGCTATACCGCGATGAACGTTGGACCGGAACCCGAGTTTTTCCTGTTCAAAACGGATGAATCCGGCGAACCAACAACGGAGCTTAACGACCAGGGCGGCTACTTTGACCTGGCTCCGATGGATCTTGGCGAAAACTGCCGTCGTGAAATCGTGCTGACGCTGGAGGAAATGGGCTTTGAAATCGAAGCCTCCCACCATGAAGTGGCTCCGGGCCAGCATGAAATCGACTTTAAATATGCTGATGCTATTAAAGCTGCCGACCAGATACAAACGTTTAAGCTGGTTGTTAAAACGATCGCTCGCGTGCATGGCCTGCATGCAACCTTTATGCCAAAACCGCTGTTTGGCGTCAACGGCTCCGGTATGCACTGCCACCAATCGTTGTTCCAAGGCAATACAAATGTGTTTTATGACGAAAAGGACAAGCTTGGATTAAGCGATACGGCTCGTTACTATATGGCTGGTATATTGAAGCATGCTCGTGCGATGGCAGCTATTACGAATCCAATCATTAACTCCTACAAACGTCTGGTTCCCGGTTACGAGGCGCCTTGTTATGTAGCATGGTCGGCCAGCAACCGTTCGCCTATGATCCGCATTCCGGCTTCGCGCGGTCTTTCGACACGTGTGGAGGTGCGCAATCCCGATCCGGCGGCTAACCCGTATCTGGCGCTTGCTGTTATGATGAAGACCGGATATGATGGTAGCCAGAACTGAATGCCGCTGCCTGCGGCAACCGACCGCAATATATATATCATGACGGAAGAGGAGCGCGAAGACGCTGGCATTCCAAGCTTGCCTATCGACTTGAAGGAAGCGCTGGACGAGCTGCTGCGCAGCAATGTCATCTGCGACGCGCTTGGCGACCACGCTTTGGCTCACTTCTACGAACTGAAGGAAATCGAGTGGGATATGTACCGCACGCAAGTACACCAATGGGAAAGAGATCAATATCTGACGCATTACTAAGAGGGTAAAAGCTTGCAGTGATGCTGTTGGTGGGGGACTGTTTTGGGGGACGCTTAAACGATGAAGATTTAAACTTCATTGGGCGTTCCCCAAACGTCCCCCATTTTTTATTTTGTTAGTTATCAGTATACTTGCCAGGAGTAACTGATAAAGGTAACGGTAAGTATCCCATTTTGGGAGAATGGCGTTTATTCATACCCAATGGCGGCAATAGTAGGGATGAGAAAGATGAAAGGGGTTTGATGTCATGGGAGAACATCTTATCATTCTGATCCGTAGTATTTCTGCATTTATCATCCTGATGCTGATAGCCAGATTATTAGGAAAGCAAACCCTTTCCAATATGAACTTTCATGAATTTGTAACGGCTGTTATATTGGGAGCTATGGCAGCAAATTTTGCTTTTAATGAAAAGATAGAGGTCATGCATCTTATCATAGCTCTGACTGTATTTACGCTGACATCTTTTGTTTTATCCAAGCTTTTTCTGAAGTTTAGAAGGTTTAAGCTATGGACGGAGGAAGCCCCACAGATGTGTTTTATGCCGTTAAAGGAAGTAAAGGTCAGCTATATGTGGATGAATATTATGATAAAATCATCCATCCGATAGATGTAGAATAAACGGCTATTGCGACTATTGATGATTAATCGTAATTAGATTGTTGTATTTGGCAGCATGCTTGAGCTCATCCAATATAATGCCGAATACCGTATCCTTGTAAATGCCCGCTGGCAGCCCAAACCAGATGTTGCGATATTTTTCTACGGCCCCCAGTTCCCCTTGCAGCGCACGCTGCAGCCCTTCGCGATAGGAGCTTATCGGCTGATAAGGCTCGCTTCCCTCGGCAGTGATTTCTTGTCCCGTCAGAGCCTTGTACATTTCTCGGAACATTTTGTTATGGCCTCGCTCGTCATTTCGAATATTGACGATAATCTCTGCTTGCTCCCGGGAAGGGGCGAGCCTTATTAATTCATCATAAAATAGTTCATCGTTTCTTTCTCCCTGAACAGCTTCCTTGATCCCCTGCAATGAAGAATCATAATTTGTATTCCATACCGGTGAAAATTGTATTCGCATGATTTGCGGATATTCATAATATTTCCAATACAGATAATTAGGGTGCAATGGCTACAACTCCCAATACAGTTTTTGCTGGAAGTATATGCGCAATTGCCTATGTTGGTTCCTAAGCGTCATTTTATTCAACCGGGTCAAGGCAAATGGTTTCAAATGGTTTATTTAAATGCATTCCGTTTTTACTTGACCCGTGCCATTGTTATTTATTAGATCACTGCCATTTATTTGATTCCTTTCAATTATTGGATCAGGAAGTTTTGGCCGCCTTCTGTTTTGCCTGTTTTCGCTTTTTGGGCGCGGCGCCACCGGTATCGGCGGGGCTTTGTACTGCCTGGAGCGAGGCCTGGAGCGCAGCCATCAGGTCGATGACCTTGCTTGGGCCTACTGCTGCTGGAGCCGCCACCAGATCCGGATTTTCCCCCGCAACCTTGTCTTCAATAAGCGTAAGCAAATTGGCGCGGTATTCATCGGTATATTTGGTGGGATCAAACGGCTCGCTTAGCTGTTCAACAAGCGTTTTGGCCATAGACAATTCCTTGTCATTGATCGCCGGCGCTTCCGGCAAATTGGGAACCTGGCTGATGGAGCGGATTTCGTCTGGAAACAGCATCGTTTCCAAACAGAGGCAATTATCAACGACCCGTATAGCGGCCAAGCTGCTTTTTGCCCGGATGTTGATGGTGGCAATGCCTATTTTCCCAGTTTGACGTATCGCCTCCAGCAGCAAGGAATAAGCTCCCGATCCCGCCATATCGGGCGAAAGATAATACGGCTTTTCGAAATAAATGGGATCAATATCTGTAAGGTCGACAAAATCCAATATTTTGATATTACGCGCCGCTTCCGGCTTTAACGCTTCTATTTCCTCCTCTTTTACGATGACGTATTTGTCTTTCTCATATTGGAAGCCCTTCACGATTTCCTCGGGACCGACCTCTTTGTCGCAATGCGGGCATTTCTTTTCATATTTGATCGGCATGCCGCATTCCTTGTGCAGCTGTCTGAAATGAACGTCCCGATCCTCCGTTGCAGAATGCATTTTGACGGGAACGTGAACCAGTCCAAAGCTGATTGCGCCTTTCCATACCGTGTGCATACACTCACTCCATTCACATCTTTTCGTTAGTTTTCCCGTTCGGGTAAAGATTGTATTCTCTTTAGCTTGCAAAATAATTTGCACATATCGTACAACCCGTAGCACATAACGTGTATGAGGAGAAATAGGTGAGAAAGGAGAGTGGGAGGAATGGAAGATCAATTCCGTTACTACAGGCCTTTTATTAGTCCGCTTGACCCTTGTCCGCCAATCAGGATCAAAAGCTACAATGTTCCCCCGCAGCTGTTTATTGCTTTTCAGCCCCCGAATTGGCCGCAGTTTTCGCCTCATGAAGCGTTGAAAAAAGGGACGTTATGGCCAGCATTGTTAGCGCCATATCCTGATCCATCAACTGGAACAGAAGGCAGGTGACCGCATCATGTCCATTGTGCTTGACGACGCTTATTACAAGCTGCTTCATGACTTGCAAGCGGCAGATTTTGTATTGGTGGAATTAAATCTTTATTTGGATACCCATCCCGATGATGAAGCAGCCATTCAGCAGTATAATCAATACGCCGAGCTGCGCAAGCGAATTGCGGCGCAATATGAAGCGCAATACGGCCCCTTGATGCACTTCGGCCATAGCTTATCCAAAACCCCATGGCAGTGGAAGGAGGCCCCTTGGCCTTGGCAGGTTTGAATGTACCAATAACGATGGAGACGGAGGAAAGCATTCATGTGGGTGTATGAAAAAAAGCTCCAATATCCCGTCAGGGTTAGTAAATGCGATCCGCTTATGGCCAAGTTTCTTATCGAGCAATACGGTGGCGCGGATGGGGAGCTCGCTGCTGCGCTGCGTTATTTGAATCAACGGTATACGATTCCGGATAAGGTTGTAGGGCTGCTGACGGATATAGGGACGGAAGAATTCGCCCACCTGGAAATGATTGCCACGATGATCTACAAGCTGACGAAGGACGCAACGCCGGAGCAGATGAAGGCGGCGGGGCTTGGCGATCATTACGCGAATCATGACAAAGCGCTCTTTTATCAAAATGCATCCGGCGTGCCGTGGACGGCCAGCTACATACAGGCCAAGGGCGATCCCATTGCGGATTTGTATGAGGACATCGCGGCAGAGGAAAAAGCGAGGGCGACGTATCAATGGCTGATCGACATGACGGATGACGTGGACCTCCAGGATAGCCTGAAGTTTCTGCGGGAGCGGGAAATCGTACATTCCATGCGGTTCCGCGAAGCGGTGGAGATTTTGAAGGAGAAGCGGGACGAGCGGATTTTTTATTGATTATAGAATGGAAAAAGTAAACCCGCCGTACAGGAATATAGGCTCCCATCATAGTCGACAGTAGAAAAAGCAAAACTTCTACCGTTTCCATGATGGGAGTTTTTTGATGTCGAAAAGGGGCCGATTCCACAAACAAGCCTTCGTCAGACATTTGGACTTATAACAAGCGACTCTAGAACTGCGAGCATTTCTTGTGAGTCAACGTCTGGATAACCAGCCAATAGCTAATGAAAATAATCCGCCAGTTCTCTGAACTTTTTTTACCGACGCTTTACTGAATTGAGCCATAATTTTTACTCTGTTATACTTAAAAGTATCAAAAAGCAAGATTACTATAGCCAATGATGACAATATGGAGGTCGAGAAATTAAATGTGTCATTTGAACAGTATGCGGAGGGGTATGCTGCATGTCGCCTAATGAACGTCATCCTTTTTATGAAATAACTTCGCATGAAGTTGAGCATTTTATTGAATCGCAAGTTATCGTCGGTGATCTAACCTTACCCTACCATTATCCCCGCACCAACGAGCTAGAGGCATGGCAGGTTGGTTTCCGCTCTAATGGGCTGACGGGTGAAAGCCTCGTGTCAACAACACCAGGGGCATGGCAGCCGGGATGGTATGTGATCGCCAGAAATTATTTTGACGATCCATTTTTTATCGATGTCAACGAGAAAGCGGCCAACTTTCCAGTCTATTACGCCCCGCATGGCGCTGGAAGTTGGGATGCGTCGGTAGTTGCTCCGAGCATTCAGCGTTTTAGCCAGATATTATCAGCACTGTGCGGCTTGGAAGAAGCTGCCCCGGAGGCTCTGCTGTTTCTTGAAACCGAAACCGACATGTCGGTTCCGTTTTGGAGCGAGGTTCATGAGGAGCGTCGTAGTCGTGAATGCGAGGAAGAACCAGTGAATACAGAAGCAGACTACGATACAAGTGAGCTTCAGCACGGTACGCTGGTCATCACGGATGTCGGCTCACAAAAACTAAAGATCGTGCAGATTCTCAGGCAAGTGCTTGATCTGTCTTTGGCGGAAGCTCTGGCACTGGCAGCGCAGCGAGAGATTGTTGTCGGCAGTGGCTTCTTAATTCGATTGCGGCATCTTCAGGAAAAGTTGATTGTTTTGGGTGCCTCGGTGGAGTTTCGTCCAAAAGATGAGACTGCAACTTAGACTATCCGCTTATTTCAGGCACAAGCTGGAGAACTGATCCTGATGCGACTGTCCTTATTACTTGGCGATGAAGTTGGACTCGGGGAAACGTATACAGCAGCTGGCATTCTTTTGGATAAGTGAACTTTGCCAACTGCTGTTGTGGTTCAGACATACAAGAACTACACCTTTCTTTGGTAAGGTTTTTTTTCAGTGGTCCCTTACAAAGTAGGAGGGTGTTTTCTTGTCTAGTCCTCAAGGTTTGCAATTCCAGCATTCAAACTGTATATAATATAAAAATGATTCCATTGCTGCGTAGTGACGATTTCTTCCCTACCTTCTTTCTTAAAAAAATAACCCGATCCTTCCTGTTGACTATATACCCACCCTTCTTGTTCCATACGTGACTTCAATAATTCCTGTGGATCGCCCTCTTCTTTCGTGAGATAGCGCTCTCGACTAGGCGTATCACTATCTATCCGAATAACAGATTTACCGGTAGATTCTAAACGATACATATGTTTTACATTATTATATCCAATGTTATTGACGTATAATGCTCCTAACGCGACTAAAAGTACACTAGCCCCAATAAAGCTAAAGAAAACGATCTTCCATTTCTTCTTCATCCGTTCCTCTCCCTTAAAAAATTGATTTCTTCTTATTTATAAACGGAAACGGGCATCTTTTAGTTACCCAAAAAATCGATTCTTTTACCAAAATACATCCGGCGTGCCATGGACGGCCAGCTACATACCCGGACTGGTGAAACGCAGTGCGTCATAGAGTTCAGACAGCTTGTCGCCACCGATTACGAGGTCGTATACATTCACCTTATTGCTCACTCGGCACTGAACGTCGCGTAGACTTATATTGATTTTTTTGAAGTAAATAAATGGAGAGAGGGGCAGGAGCCGAAAATGAGTAAACAGCATTGGGACACAACAAAAATACCTGATCAAAAAGGTAAGATTATTATCGTAACAGGCTCAACGAGCGGTATTGTATTAGAGCTTTTGCAAATGTAATGAGGGAAAACTATCATCGGTTGGATATACTAATTAATAATGCAGGAATTATGTTTCCTCCTTACTCCAAAACGGTTGACGGGTTCTAGATCTGTTAAAGAAAGAAACAGGGAAAAATACACAAGAGCATATTCACTATCAGATCATCAATCATGCCAAAAACTTGCTATCCGGTACTTCAGAGCCGATCTCTGAAATTGCATATAAGTTGGGTTTCGAATATCAAGCAAATTTTTCTAAATTTTTAAATCAAGGACCGGACTGTCACCGAATCAATATAGGAAAAATTAGAGCTCACGGGACAAACTTGAAAGTACGTCCCGCTTTATTGGGGGCAGTAGGTGTATACCCGTTAAGGTTCGTGTCCTCACTACCGTATAACCTAAGAACCCTTGTATATCAAAGGTTCTTTCTTTTTTTCTGCGACAAGAGTATCCTCCTCAAAGTGATTCATCTTGGGGATGAAAATGTGCTTGCGGGTACTACTTGTAACTCTTAAACATACTGCTAAATGGAAAAAACAAACAGACTGTTATTTTAATTATTTCTTTTATAAAATTGAAACAAACAAACAGAGGAGTGACATAATTTGAAGAATTACAAAAAAATGAAAATGATTGCGGCTTTATTTTTTGTCATTATGGTGGCCTTGATTGCTTTTCCTTCAGTTTCTGATGCTGCGATAGTAGGAGAACGTTTAGCAGTTCCTGAAGATGGTTGGAACAGATTTGATGATACTGATAAGAGAATAGAATATAGAGGTACAGTTACTTGGCTCAGTGCACAAAATTCTCAGCGTTGGAATCAAACACTTGTTTTTATTCCAGGTATGCAATTAGACGAATCAAAAGCATCCATCCACTTTACATTTAAAGGTTCTAAATTAAGAATATTGGATGAAATGAGTAATGAACGTGCAAAAAATATAATATTAAATATTGATGGGAAAGATTATATTTACTCATCATATCATCCTAATTATACAAATCCATCGCCATTGTTCACAGGTTTATCGTATGAATCACCTGAGTTGGAAAATAAGATACATACTGTGAAAATATATTCTAACGATTATGGGAATATAACATTGGATGCAATAGATATATATGATGGCACATTAATTGACCAGAATACTCCATTGAACTTAATAGCTGAAGGCAATGATGAACAAGTTTCGCTAAGTTGGAACAAAATAAATAATGCAACGAACTACATCGTGAGGTATGGAACTGAATCGGGGAATTATACAAAAATTATTAATGCAACTAAGGATGATCATGGTAATCTAACTATTCCTGGATTGCAAAATGGTACAAAATATTATTTTGTTGTAAGCTCACTTGTAAATGGAGTTGAATCAGATTATTCTAACGAGGCTACGGCAACTCCTAAAGCTACTTCAGTTGATCCAGAACAACCTTCAGGAGATAGAGCTATCCTTGTTGTAACAATGACTACTGGGCTTGAAAAAGAATATGACCTGAGCATGCAAGAAGTTAACGACTTTATTGATTGGTATGAGGCGAAGCAAGAAGGATCAGGAAAGGCTTCTTACGCAATTAACAAGCATGATAACAACAAAGGCCCTTTTAAAAGCCGAAAAGACTACATCTTGTTCGATCGGGTCTTAACTTTTGAAGTAAGTGAATATTAGTTACAATAAAGCCCGCTATCCATTAGGACAGCGGGTATTTTAGTTGTTGATTTTTAATGTGAAAACGATCTGTTTCTGTAAAAATCAACACTTCTAAACTTTGTTTAATCACCTACAACTTCAATGTACCAAAGAGTTTGTGCGCATATAAGTTATAGGTAAAAAGATCAACGTAACTGAAGGTGGAAAATTGGACCCGACTAACGTATTTTTATACCGATAATTCAGGTCAATTCGTTTGGATCAAAAGGAGCCAACCCCCTTTAACTAAACACTGTAGCCTTACCGGATCATCTAAACAGCTACGGAGTTGCTGGAGATTGGGAATTTGAGGCTGACGGCGAGTGACGAGAAGAATGCGCCAGTTAAAACCGTATGTGTGTTGAGGATGTTCAACACTTAAAGAAATGTTGACAGAAGGAGAATTCATACATTGATGGGGTTTAATGTTGTGCAGTCATAAGTTATAATGAACAAAGATCAAAAGACTAGGGAATAGTATAAGTGTCACTCGCATGAAGATTAGCGAATCTTCAAACGATTTCCAACCTTACTTGTTTTGTGTCTCACAGCAGCTCATTCGGGATAATGGGTAATAGAAAATATAGTCGAGGTTCTAGTTGAATCAGAATTTCGAAAGAGGCTAGAATAATGGAACTTAATCATTCAGCACAGAAAAGACAATCTTATATTGTTAGAACTGCAATATCTTCTGATTTAGAAGCAATCTTAAAAATTTATAACCAGGGAATCGAAGATAGGATTGCTACACTGGAGACAGAAACAAAGAATATGGAATACATGAAAAGTTGGTTTGAAGATCACCAGGACAGATATCAAATACTAGTTGCAGAAGATGAAGGACAGTTGGTTGGTTGGGCGTCTTTAAATAGGTACTCCCAACGTCGTGCGTACGACGGTGTCGCAGATCTATCGATATATATATCGCGTGAGTATCGCGGTAAAGGCTTGGGGAGCCATCTGTTATCAGCTCTTGAACAAGTAGCAAAAGAAAAACAGTTTTATAAAATCGTCCTTTTCACTTTCCCCAATAATATTGCTGGACAAAGATTGTATCGTAAACAAGGTTATCGAGAGGTCGGAATCTTTGAGAAGCAAGGGATATTAGATGGCAATATGATTGATGTTATGATCATGGAAAAGATGCTAATGAATTAAACTTAAAATTACATAAGGTGAACGAAGGGGCTTAATTTAAGCTCCTTTTTCTTTTGGATGGCACATTGATAACACATAGAAAAATTGGGGAATTGAAATCAAAGCTTGACATACACATAATCATATAACAATATAGTTATATAATTATGGTGAGGTGACTAAGCATGGAGTTTGATAAATTAGCTGATGTATTAAAGGCGATTGCGGACCCAACAAGGCTAAAAATGATCTCTTTACTACGTACGCGAGATTGTTGCGTATGTGAACTGGTTCCCATTTTTAATATATCCCAACCAGCAATATCGAAACATATAAGTCGCTTGAAATCAGCTCAACTGGTAAGTGAAGCCCGGAAAGGGCAATGGGTGTTTTATTCCCTTAATGAACAACCTCTAAAGGAAATTGGATTTGCGCTATCTAATCTCCCCGATTTATCAAATGAATTGAAAAAGTTGAAAGAACAAGGTCTGCTTGTTAATTGTGAGTAAAGGAGCTCGGATGATGAAGGAACGAGTGAGTAAGCGACTTTCATTTCTTGATCGCTACCTTACAGTTTGGATTTTTGTTGCGATGGCTTTAGGAATCGGTATTGGTTATGTATCACCAGAATTTACAGGGATGTTAAATAAATTTCAGGTTGGAACCACATCCGTCCCCATAGCGGTGGGGCTAATTCTAATGATGTACCCACCATTAGCTAAGGTGCGTTATGAAGAGATTGGCCATGTATTTCGGAATCGCAAGGTTTTATTAATTTCCTTACTGCAAAACTGGCTCATAGGTCCCATTCTTATGTTCGTATTAGCGATTGTTTTTCTTCATGATTATCCGGAATACATGGTTGGTCTAATCATGATCGGGTTGGCTCGTTGCATTGCCATGGTCATTGTATGGAATGATTTATGTAGAGGAGATACAGAATACGCAGCTGGTTTAGTGGCTTTTAATTCTATATTTCAAGTTTTGTTTTACTCGGTCTATGCGTATGTGTTTATTACGGTTCTGCCCGCCTGGTTCGGACTGGAAGGTATCGTGGTGGATATTACGATGTGGGAAGTAGCCAAAAGTGTATTCATTTATCTTGGAATCCCATTTCTGGCGGGAATGACGACGCGCTACTTATTGGTAAGGTTAAGAGGACGGTCTTGGTATGAGGAGAAGTTTATTCCGAAAATAAGTCCAATTACTTTGATTGCATTATTGTTTACGATTGTCGTTATGTTCTCTATAAAAGGTGAAATGATTATTCAACTACCGCTTGATGTGTTTCGGATTGCCGTACCATTATTGATTTACTTTGTAGTTATGTTCCTTATCTCCTTCTTCATGGCGAAGAAGGCAGGGGCAAGCTATAAAATTAGTTCATCTCTAGCATTTACGGCTTCAGGAAACAATTTCGAACTTGCGATCGCTGTGGCCATAGGTGTATTTGGATTACATTCTGGCGCTGCCTTCGCCGCTGTCATCGGACCTTTGGTCGAAGTGCCGGTGATGATTGCTTTAGTTAACATTGCTCTCCGTTTTCAACGCAAGTACTTTTCCAAAGAAGCTAGTTAAAAAAGAATTGGAGGAATCATGATGTCGAACAAAAAAATCTTATACTTTTTATGCACGGGGAATTCATGCCGGAGTCAGATAGCAGAGGGATTTGGGCATCACTATCTTAGCGAGAAATTCGATGTTTACAGTGCCGGCATCGAGGCTCACGGGTTGAATCCCAAAGCTGTTAGAGCCATGGCTGAGAAGGGAATCAACATTTCAAATCAAACCTCCGACATCATTGATCTGGATATTTTAAATAAAGCCGATTATGTTGTTACTCTCTGTGGGGATGCAAATGACAAGTGTCCGATTACACCACCGCACGTTACTCGCTTCCATTGGGGCTTCGATGATCCTGCTAAAGCAACGGGTACAGAAGAAGAGCGGTGGAGTGTGTTCCAACGTGTTCGGGATGAAATTGAGAACAGAATCAAACAGTTTGTCATTGATGGGAAGTAAAAGTCAAGCATAGGGAAATATGAGGATAAGGAGCACAGCTTATGTCAAAAAATTATCATGCATTAGTAGAAGATCGGATTTTTATAGGCGGGGCTGAAGATGTCAAGGATATGGTGACCAATGAAAATTGTGAAATCATTGTTGATCTAAGGGAAGAGGCGACAGAGTGCGCTTATCCAGAATCCAATGTGACCTGGTTAAAGGTGGGGATCGGCGACAATGCCCCCACCCCGCAAGAAGATCTATTTCGCGAAGCAATCGATCATGTAGTGAGTGCGTACAATAGTGGAATAAAAGTAGGCTTTCATTGTGGCGGCGGCAAGGGGAGGACGGGAGCTGTATCCATCGGCACTTTGATTACGCTTGGAAAAGCGAAGACGATTCAGGAGGCGGAAACGATCGCAGTAGCCATTCGTCCAATCATTAATATTCGTGAACCTCAGCGCGCAGCCTTAAAGAAAATCTTTGGCGAATGATTGTGAAAAGGCCTGTTGTCATTAAATTGATAATGGGCCTTTTCAAATGCAAAAAGGAGGCAAATGTTTAAATAAAATAATGTATTAGACTGACGGACGACTCATTAAGCTAATGGGCATGAATGCAAAATGTAATTGAATACCAGTCTAAATATTTATGATATACTAATTTTAAAGAAAAAGAGATATACATATTACATACATATATTAGGGAGTGTCCAGATGTTACTGATAGGAGATTCAATTTTGTTAGACAAAATTATAACTGACAATATTCAAACGGTTTTTTTTGAAGGTAGGGCTGTTCCATGTTTAATCTATCAAGGTGAATATATCAAAGAAGTAAACAAGCCTCATCTACGCTACATAATTTGAAAGAAATTATTGAAGAAGTGATAGTTAGTAAGAACCCGACTGACAATCAAGAGTATCCCTCTTTTTTAGTCACTCGTCAGATAGGTACTGATCGACCTGGATCAACCATAAAAATGTACATGCCCCAAACTAGGGTATCCTTAGTGTATGTATCCGGCGGAGGTATTCGAGTATGGACTCCTACTAACAAAGAGTTGTTGCAGGATCTCAAGTATTATTGTGGTCATGCAGGTAAGGATAAAATATCAATAGTAAAGCAAATCAATGATATGCTAGGAATATCAAGAGATTTTAGTGTGCAAAAACTTCTTGCAGAACCAGATCGAGACCCATTGGGCTTTTTAAGGCCATATACTGGTATTATGAGAAATGGTTTTAATGACCAGATACTGAACATCTCTGCTTTTTTCGCTTTATTTAAACATATAATGATTTCTGAAGATATGAGATTTGACGGTCAGCAAAATCTAGGGCGCTATAAACTTCAAGTGGCTGCATTGCGTCATGTTTTAAATGATGAAGACATTGATGATGTCTTAAGCTAACCGGTAACCTTCATTGAATAAATTCTCGAATTGGATTTTCAGGCACTTAAAAAAGAATAGAGAGATGGCATATGAAGATTTTTACTGATGAATCAGGTGACTTTTCGCTTAAGAACTCAACGAGTCCAAGCATGGTGGCAAGCTTGATATGTACTGAAGATATGTATGAAGACATAAAGCGTTTTATGAATACGATGGAGAAACGTTATAATGGCGGTGCTGAAATTAAGGGCTCAGATTTAACTTTTGAGCAGCGTCTTCGTGTATGTGAATTTTTGAAAAAGAACAGGGATTATTTAAAAGCAACGATGACAATTGTACTGCCCTCAATTGTAACGCATGAGTATTTGAACCTGTTCAGAATCAATCAAGCTGAAACGTTTCAAAAAAATAAAGAATGGTCATTAATGCTGGTGGGAAAGTTCAGAAGGTACTGGAAGAATATGATCGAATTGCGAAATTAGCAATGTACGAAAGTAGACTTAGTGATGAGGAGTTTTTACAGGCCCTCTTGCTTACTGAGCAGATGGAAAGGGTTATTAAGTTTTGCATTGTGTATTTTATGGAGCGAAAGCATAGGCGGTATTTTAAGGACTTTATATTTTTATTTGATCGGAAACTTCCGAATAAATTTTCAGCAATGGAGAAATATATATTAAACTATGTTAAAGCATTTTAGATGGTAAGTCCAAGATGGGAATGACGCTCCCAATTCCGAATGTATGGAAGACGGGTCATCCTTTTATTGACCGTTACATGATTAAAATGGAGGATGGTAGGGAAGCATTTTTTTTAAATGAATTGTTAAAGAATTTGGAGTTTGAAGACTCGAAAAATGATCCTGGTCTACGGATGGTAGATATTATCTCGAACACGATATACCAACATATACTAAACCCAAACAACCTCGAGATCGCCCAATGTTATAATACGCTTCAATATGCACTCGGTTATCAAAACAAAATGTCACAATTTCATATCATCCTTAAAAAAGTTTAGCCAGTTGAAGCATGAGTGAGTATGATCTTCGGCGACAGTTGTTGGTGAAATTGTGTAAGATTCCAAAACGTGTAAGAAATATCGCGTGAACTTTCTTTAGAAATTGATTGAAAATTTGATAAAGGTGAACTTACCAAGCGACGAAGAGCCATACTGACGGATTAGGACCAGAAGCTGTTTGGTAATTGAAGACCTGACGGAATGGACGGTCACTCTGAGGGTAAACAAACTACTCCATTACGCAAATGGGGAACGTTAGTTGAACAACAACAGCGGCAGTCTAAGACTTTATTTATCTAGTCTTGTTCTACTGTTGCTTCATTTAATGGATTAGTTGGATTAGTCAAGATACGAAAATAAAGTAAAAATAAAGTAATAGAATAGAGAGAACAGCAAACGAAATTTATGTTTAATAATACTTGCAAAATGCAAATAATAAATGTATAACTAGAGATGAGGTGATAGCTGTGGAGAACGTTCGAGATCTATTTCAAATCATGACACGTCGGTTTGGCTTCCTAAACAAAAACTGCTGTACCGTAGGTGGTTTTAATATTACATTAATTCAAAGCCATATTCTTTATGAAATAGACCGTCAACATCAACCCTCAATCCAACAAGTTGCAGATACGCTAGGGACAGACATTACGACATTTAGCAGACAAATTCAAACCATGATTAAAATGAACCTGGTCAAAAAAAAACCAGATACCGCGGATCGAAGGGTTTTTATTTTGTCATTAACGACAGAAGGGAAATTTGTAGCCACAATGATTGATGAGCAGATGAAAATGTACTTCGATGAAATATTCTCCCACATGAGTGAATCCGACAAGGAAACGGTTCTTCAATCCATTCAATTATTAAATAAGGCCATGGCAACATCGGGCTCATGCTGTGTACCGCCTCAATAATCAAAACAACTTAAATACTTGCAAATTACAAGTATTTAGTCCTTAATGAACAGTACCGTGTTGTCAGTATGATGGCTGGTGCTAAATAATACTTGCAAAATGCAAATAAAAGGAGTCTGAAGGTAATGAATCAATTGTGGGATGTTATTGTGATAGGTGGGGGGCAAGCTGGTCTTGCCTCAGGATATTATTTGAAAAAGTTGAACCTCCGATTTCTTATATTGGAAGCAAGCTCGCATGCGAATGGATCATGGCCACATTATTATGACAGCTTGAAGCTTTTTTCCCCAAGTAGCTTATCGTCATTACCAGGGATGAAGATGCAAGGGCGCTGGTCTCAATATCCATACCGAAATGAAGTTATTCAATACTTGGAGGACTATGCAAGGAAGTTTGAATTGCCAATTCGAAGACAGCAAAAGGTAACATCCATTGAGAAAGACCAAGACTTCGCCATTCATATAGAAACAGGTGAATTTTTCAAAGCAAAAGCGATAATCAACGCAACAGGCTCATTTAATTGTCCATTTAAGCCTAGTATTGAGGGGGCTGATGTGTTTCAAGGGGAAATCCTTCATGCTTCCGAATATCGCACCCCAGAGCCTTTTAAAGATAAGCGGATACTTGTTGTTGGCGGTGGAAATTCCGCAGTTCAGATTGCCGTTGAGTTGTCTGCAATCAGCCATACGTCCCTTGCCGTTTTGAAACCCATTAAAATCGTTAATCAGAAGCGTTTTGGAATTGATTTGCACTATTGGTTAAGGTCAACAGGGTTAGATGCATTCCAATTTTGGCGTTTGGGAAAGAAGACACCTACCACTTCATCTGTAATTGATTTAGGCGATTATGAAGTCCGATTAAAGGAGGGCAATCCGGATCAAAGGAAAATGTTCACTACATTTACTAGAGATGGGGTTGTATGGCCAGACTCAACTGAAGAAAAAGTTGATACTGTCATTTTTGCTACTGGTTATCGCCCAGAGCTTACTCATCTTAAAGAAACCGGTGCAATTGGATTAGATGGGAAGCCGCTTCAAAGAGCGGGGATAAGTGAGAATGTATCGGGGCTGTATTTTGTTGGCCTTGAGGGACAGCGTTCCTTCTCTTCAGCCACCTTGAGGGGGGTGGGGCCGGATTCAAAATATGTTGTTCGACATATAAAGAGATATCTGCAAGTGATGAGATAGTAACTTCAGTTACTTGCACTTTCGTTAATTGACTTAAATGTAAAGGAGCGATCAAGATGAAAAACTCAGTGAGTAAAGATCAAATTCGCCAGAATGTTCGTAATCGCTATAAACAAATTGCAATACAATCCATGGACGTACAATCTTGTTGCAACTCTTCTTCAAGCTCCAAAATATCTGCAGACGATGCTTCAAGTCAAATGGGGTACTCAGCTGAGGAATTATCGGCTGCCCCTGATGGGGCAAACCTTGGCTTAGGCTGTGGTAATCCTCAAGCTATTGCTTCGCTGAAGATTGGCGAAACGGTATTGGATTTAGGAAGCGGTGGTGGCTTCGATTGTTTTCTTGCATCTAAGCAAGTTGGAGAAGAGGGGCGTGTAATTGGCGTTGATATGACACCAGAAATGGTGAGCCGAGCACGACTTAATGCGGAGAAGAATGGGTATAGCAATACTGAGTTTCGATTAGGAGAGATTGAAAATCTACCACTTCCTGATCGTTCTGTTGATGTCATTATATCTAATTGTGTCATTAATTTGTCGCCTGACAAACAGCGCGTTATGGATGAAGCTTTCCGTGTTCTAAAATCAGGTGGTCGGCTGGCCATTTCCGATATTGTCATGACCGCAGAATTGCCGAATTTAATCAAGGACGACTTGGATGAACTGTACTCGGGCTGCATTTCAGGAGCGTCCTCAATTGAGGGGTTAAGACAAATGTTAACCCGAAGTGGATTTCAAAATATCACGATTGAACCAAAGAACGAATCAATAAACTTTATTATAGATTGGGTACATGGACAACAGATTGAAAATCATATTATTGCGGCAGTAATAAAGGGTACCAAGTGTTAGAATGGGATTAATCATGGAGTATAGTAATCACCTACAACTACAATGTACCAATGAATTTGCCCACTTGGAAATGATCGCCACGATGATCTACAAGCTGACGAAGGACGCAACGCCGGAGCAGATGAAGGCGGCGGGGCTTTCTGCAAGCTGCTTGCCTAATGAGCCAAAGCTTGCATATCCGGCTGCAATTTGTTCCGTAGAGCGTAGAGCATAAGGGCTCCCACGAGGAAGGCGACGACGTCAGCAATGACCAATGCCCAGATGACGCCGTGAAAGCCGCTTAAACGACTGGCGACAAAGAGAGCTGGGATGAGAGTAACTCCTTGCACGATGGACATCACAAACGCCGCAGTACCTTGCGCGGTCGCTTGGAAGATGCCGGTGAACAGCACAGTGATGCCGGAGATGAACAAGGACAAGAACGTGACTTGTAGAATGTAAGTGCCCATCTCGATCAACTGAGCGTCTTGCGTGAATAAACCGATTAAGTGATCCGATATGAAGTAGACGATAATACCGAAGAAAACCGCCAATACAACAATCGTCTTGATCGTAAACCCGATGGTATGCTTCATGCGGAGCTTGTTGGCTGTGAAGGAAAAAGCAATCAGCGGAACGACGCCTTCACATAACCCCATCAGAATGAATTCAGGAAATTGCAAGAGGCGTGATGAAATGCCGTAAGCCGCAACCGACGAATCTCCATAAGCGATCAGATAATGATTGACGATGAGGGACATGGCTCCAAGAAATAGGCTCATAATAAAGACGGGTACGCCGATTTTGGACACTTGGCTGACTATTCGCCGGGTAGCCCGGAACCATTGCATCGAGACGGTCAAAAACGTGCTCTTGCAGCCAATATGATAAGCGTAATATGCGCTGGCAACCAAATTGGCAAGAACTGTAGCCGATGCTACGCCAATCACGTCCAAGTGAAGCACAAAGATGGCGATTGCATCAAAAATAATATTGATCACAACGCTAAGCAGCATTCCGATCATCGAAGTAATCGCGGCTCCCTCGGCGCGCACGATATTTTCCAGTGTGAAAAAAAGGATGACGAAGGGAGCGCCGATAAGCATGATCGTCACATAGTCCTTCGTAAATTCAAACGCATCTGGCGTGGCCCCCAGGCCATAAACAATTGGATCAATCAACGGCAGGCCGACGGCCATGACGAGCAGCCCCAACCCCAGGCTGCTGTAAAATGCGAACGAGGATACATGCTTGACCAGCACATACTGCCGCTCCCCCAGCAGACGGGAGATGAACGTGCCGCCGCCGATGCCTACCAGATTGCCCAGAGCCATCAGGATTGAGAACAGAGGCAGGGTGAGCGCAAGTGCGGTCAGCATTGCCGTATTGTGGAGCGTGCCCAGGAAATAAGCGTTCAAGATTGAATAGATCACGCTCATGGATGTACCCAGCATCATTGGAATGGCGAAGTGAGCCACCGCCTTGCTGATAGGAGCCTTTTCAAAGTAATGGAGATGTTCTGCATCCATGCATATCGCCTCTTTCATAACTAAATGGCAGGCTCAATCTAACGGTGTTAGTTTGAACCTTACAGTGTTAGATGATATCATGAGTTTATAGACCTGTAAAGCATAAACTTACACTGTTAGATAAAGAGGTGGAAAAGTTGAAAAAACAACAGCCGCAAATCTCCGAGGATAAAATATTGGCTATGTCATGGGCGCTTCTGGGCGAGGGAGGAATCGAGAAGTTCAGTATGAGGCGATTGGCTGACCGATTGGGGATACAGGCGCCCTCCTTGTACTGGCACTTCAAAAGCAAGCAGGCAATTTACCTGCGCTTGGCCAATCAAGTTTCGCGGATAATTTTGGAATCGCACCGCCCGGAAGGGGATTGGAGGGAGCAATTACAGGGGATGGCCGTTACGATACGAAGTGTCCTCAGTCAGTACCCCTGCTCCACTCAACTCATGATGTTGACGTTGCCGCATGAACCCGATATTATCCGGTTCAACAACCGGATGCTGCTCTGCGTTGAATCCACGCCGTTACAACAGGCGCAGAAGCTGCAAGTCGTGCTGACGCTGATGAATTATGTGTTTAACTTTGTACTCGACGCTTACGAGCACCAGCGCAATGTCGCCGCGATCATGCAGGAGGAAGGAGAGACGTCGCTGCCTGGTGACCGCGTTTCGCGTCTCCTCGATTCGATGGGCGAGGAAGAAGCGGGACTATTCCGGAGCATGTACAGGAACAAACTGTTCGAGATGATGGGGACCGATGTGGCGTTCGAGTTTGGTCTACAGGTGATTTTGCTAGGCGTACAGCAAATGATCCAGCAGCAGATGACGCAGTCTCAGGAAGGATAATGAATCTCACAGCCCTGCCTGTCCCGTAACGGATAAGTTGGGCTTTTTTATGGAGAGAGGACAACATAGAAGCTAGCTTAATATGAATGGAAGGATGAATGGGGCCCGTTGTGCAGAACGCTCAACATAATTTTACCCGGATGATATTGACATCTTTATTTTTACCCGGGTATAATTATTTCGAAGGTCATGGGAGGAATGAAGCATGAATCATGATAATAATTGCTTAAACGTTAACTATACAGCTTTTTTGGGTACAAGGATGCTCGCGACCGGTTTGTTGCACCATGTTATTTTGACTGTGAAGGATAGTCTTGACAAAAATGAACGATTACAGCTGCTTATTTTCGACGATCATACGGGAAAGCAAATAGATGTTGATTTTCGTGGCACAGCGGAGGGTGAATGGGAACAATTAGGAGGACAACCTGGCAGCTTGCCCGATACGGTATTAAACGACGAGCTTCCCAGACGGGCCGGACGTCCCAAGCTGGGAGTCGTATCTGGCGAGGTTACTTTATTGCCGCGCCATTGGGAATGGCTAAAGAGTCAACCAGGCGGCGCTTCGGTAACCTTGCGTAAGCTTATAGACGAGGCTCGCCGCACTGGGGCAGAGCAAAACAAGGCACGAGCTTCACAAGAAGCAGCCTACCACTTCATGACAGCCATGGCCGGAAACTTTCCGCAATACGAAGAAGCTCTCCGGTTGCTCTATGCTGGCGATAGCGATCGTTTTTTTCATAGCATCAGAGAGTGGGCGCCGGATATTAGGAACTATATTCAAAAATTGACCGTTGATGCGTTTTCGCAACGGTGAAGGAGAATGAAGGATGAACCTCTTGAGAGTGAACAACGTGGAGCTGGCTTATGAAAGCTTCGGCAACGAAAATGACGAGGCAGTGATATTAATCGCTGGTCTTGGTACGCAGATGATCCGCTGGACGGCTTCATTTTGCACCATGTTGACAGAGCGTGGGTTTCGAGTTATTCGTTTTGACAATCGGGACGCGGGATGCTCGACGCATTATAGATCTGAACAAGCATTGGATTTTGAAGCGTTGGCGGCTGCGCTCATGTCTGGACAACGACCGGACATTCCTTATACCCTCGATGACATGGCTGGCGACGTTATCGGACTGCTCGATGCTCTTTCCATTGACCGGGCGCATCTTGTTGGAAGGTCGATGGGCGGGATGATCGCGCAGCTTGCAGCGAGTAAGTACCCTGAACGGGTTTTATCACTCACCTCGATTATGTCCAGTACCGGTAATCCCGCACTTCCGCCAGCCTCCCCAGAGGTGATGGGAATGATGACGAAACCGGCGCCAAACCCGTTTGAGGATGAAGCCGGATATTTAACGCACAGTCTTTCTTTTGCAAAACGAATCGCGGGTACGGGTTACCCGTTTGAAGAGAAAGCTTACAGGGAGCTTATTATGGAAGAGGTCAAACGAGCCTACGACCCAGGCAGCGTTGGACGGCAAATTGCGGCTATTGCTGTTTCTGGTGACCGTCGTCCCCGGCTGGCAGCAGTACAAATGCCTGCTCTTGTAATCCATGGGACGGATGATCCCTTGTTTGTGCCAGCATGTGGAGAAGACACAGCCAACTCTATACCGGATGCAGACTTTATGCTTATTAAAGGGATGGGGCATGATCTTCCGCATGAACTGTATGAGGTAGTTGTTGATGGCATTGAACGAACAGCCCGCCGGACCGGGCGCGCACGTTCTGAATAATAGAATCAAGATGATGGTTCAGTGAACAGTATCTTTAATAGTCTGCTTTTTGCGTGAAGAGGTAATGTAGTGGTTTTTTGGAAAAAAGGACGGAAAAGTTCTGTTTTTGTATTTTGGAGACACTGATGAGATGGAACGTACGTGCCGGTAATGCTAAATGAGGAGTAAAGCTTAAGTTTATTTTTTGCTTCGGCTGCATGATTGGATTTTGTTTCATCTAACGCTTGAACAACTAGTCTTAATGCAGTAATTCTTCTTTCCAGGAGCGTTTTTTGGGAGCTGCCCGGCTTTGAGAAAGAGCATTTTCAAGTTTTCGAATCGTCGATTGTAGAGATTTGACAGCTTCTAATTGAACAGCAATAGATGCGTTTTCCATGAGCAAACCGCCTTTTTAAGAATGATCGCCTCGCCTCCAGTTCACTTTTTTTTTTTGAAAAAGCCAAAAAGCACTGCGAAAATTAAAACGACGATTATAAAACCACTCAATGTTATCACCCCCTATTTGGGATTATAGCATGAGCATTGTTATTTAAGCATAAAAAAAATCAGGCGTTTAACCTGATTAGTGTAAAGTGGATTATTGAACTATCACATCAATCTTTCGGAAATCGTTTTACTTATTTCTTCAGGGTTTTTAACATCAATGATTAACTTTGATATTTTAAATTTACCAACAACAAAATGATTCAAGTCAAAATGAAGGGTATCAACCTTATTATTAAAAAAGTAGAGATGATAATCTCCATTAAAACTAAATAATCCATTTCTTTTTCCCAAAAAAGAAAAACCATGAATCTTGAAAGCATTTGGTATGGGGCTGCCTGTTGTTATCCCCGTAATCGAAGAATATGGTATTTGTAACCCGTTATCTAAATTCAAAAAGGGCGGATTTCCAAGATCGATATTTAAATGGGTTTCCATTAATTGAATTGTGTGTTCCATTCGTGTAGTCCACCTTTCATAACACTGTAGAATTCATGAAATATATTTATATATTATACCATAGATAATCTTTTTTATAGAATTCATTGAACCACCAAATATTCGCCGGTTGAATGATGGAATATTACATTAGCCTCTTCACGCCCTATTAACTAAGACCGGAAAAAGAAGCAACGTTGATCCAAGTAGAATTGTAATTTGCCACAATGAAATAGCTAGTGGAATAATTGATAGCAGTTTAATCCACTTCTTTTTAGTTATAAATCCGATCGAAAAGAATACTATTCCCAAAATTAACACCGCCATGATAGTGAAAAATGGCATCAGTCTCCCCCTCACGTCAAAAAAGTGTGCCCAACATCTTACAAAACGATATTAAATAAAATCTATGTATAAAACGAGTACCAACTTTATTTAGTACCTCCACTATCCAGCGAGTTTGTTTAGAGGACGGTAAAGGATTATTTTGTCAGATCACGCGCATTGTAATTTGCTATTGGATCCATGATGCAATCACGCAGGCCTATCTTACAGAGTTATACCTTTAGGAGGTTTTTCTTATGAATGTGCTGATTTTTGGCGCCACTGGCCGGGTTGGGAGCCATATAACCTCCCATGCTCTTCAAGATGGACATCATGTTACAGTTTTAGTCCGCTCTCCCGAGAAGCTCCAACAGGTTAATCCAAAACTAACGGTCATCCAAGGCAATGTTCTAAATAAAGAAGATATTACCCGAGCCGTACAAGGAAATGATGTCGTTATTAGCGCATTGAATACAGATGGCACAACAACTCTGTCAGACAGTATGCCTTTAATCATTGAAGCTATGTATAAGGAAGGCATACAACGGATCATAACCGTAGGCACTGCCGGTATTCTGCAAAGTGAAAGCTCCCCTGATCTTTTGCGTTATCAATCAAGTGAATCAAAACGCAAATCAACTCGCGCAGCGGAAGAGCATTATCGAGTATATCGCTTGCTAAATGATTCGACTCTGGAATGGACTATTGTATGTCCTACTTATTTGCCTAAGGGAGAACGTTTGGGCAACTATCGCGTGAAGCAAAATATTCTCCCTGAAGGCGGTACTGAAATATCCGTGCCGGATACGGCGGAGTTTACTTATAATCAACTACAAGCCAGTGATTTTATTAAGTTGCGGGTAGGCATTGCTTATTGACTTTTTATTTGGAAGGTCCGTTATCCCGGAAAGGGTGATGGGCCTTCTTTTCATTTGATACATAATAAACAAGGTTTAAATCAATGCTAAACAGTAGTAACAAACTACTTAGGAAAGCGGGGTGTAGAAAAGGAAATGTACTATTACAAAGAGGAATTAATCAACGTCATCGAAGTGGATCGGCCCGATCCGGCCGCCGCCAAGGTGCTTCAAGAGACGCTTGGCGGACAATTCGGTGAAATGAGAACGATGATGCAATATTTTTTCCAAAGCTCCAATTTCAGGGGACAAAACAAGCCATTTCAGGATTTGCTGCGCGGCGTCTTTTTGGAGGAGATTGCCCATGTGGAGCTGGTCCAAAATACGATTAACCAGCTATTAAATGATTCCGGACTGTCGGAACCCGGCAATGCGGGGAGTGATCATGCGCCCATAGACGAAGCCGTTAAACACGGAAACCCGCATCATTTTATTATGGGAGCAAAAAGCTCTTTGCCGGTCGACGCCGGAGGTAACCCATGGAATGGGTCGTGGGTGTACAGCCATGGGAATTTGATCGCTGACATGCTGAACAACGTCGTATTGGAGTCGACGGGCGTTCTTCAGAAAACGAGAATTTACGAGATGAGCTCTAACAAAGCGTTCCGGGAAACACTGGCGTTCCTGATCGTGCGGGACAACGCTCATCAGAATGCTTTTGCCAAGGCTCTGGAAACGCTCGGTGTTGATTGGGGCAAAATTTTCCCGATTCCAAATTACGATATCAACAAATATCCCGAATGCCGTAAATACGTGGAAAAAGGCTTCCATAACGCACAGTTCAACTTCCGGTTGGACCCGACGCGAATGGCGGAAATATTCCAAGGCGAAACGCCTAGCCGGAATGACGGCACGCTTGCCGTAACGCCGCCTCCAGAAGGCTTCCCCGTTCCTAGTTTCCCGGAAATGCCTAATGAGCATAGTCCAGGATTGGCGGATTTGACCAGATAATAAACCAGAGCTGATAGCTGAATGCATTAAACCATTAACTCAACAGAAAGAGGGATAAGAATGGGTATTTTAGGCGGCAATCCGAAAAAAGAACCACTTCATTATGGAGAGGCTTACGATGTATGGCAGTTTTCGATGGGGGCTAAAGGCTGTATCTCCGCTTATCGCGCGTTTAGCTTTCATGCCGGGGACAAGGAGCTTAAAGGCCTCATAGGCGATATGATTAATCAGGCCGAGCTTGAGGCATCGGAATGCGATAAAATCTTGGTGGAAAACGGACTTGTTCCGGTTCCAGGCTTGCCGCAAAGACCGGAAGCCAAGCTGGAAAATATCCCGGCAGGAGCCCGTTTCTCGGATATGGAAATAGCTGCGATGCTATCGGCCGATAC
>PJUA01000311.1_pt1 | contig 33917 bp, 37 predicted proteins | sample 1512151 | NCBI WGS metagenome assembly PJUA01 (sample SAMN08177678, study PRJNA422409) | Soil metagenome, whole genome shotgun sequencing project. | isolation source: Soil enriched on filter paper: beechwood xylan treatment | place: USA: Madison | collected 2015-01-15
ACACGGTCGAAATCCCCTCTCCCCCCCGGGGAGAGGGTCAGGGTGAGGGGGATGCAAAGCGTGGAGTCATCGGGAGACCACAAGTCGGCAAACGCCCGTTCCCTCACCCGGCTGCTGGCGCAGCCACCCTCTCCCGCAAGCGGGCGAGGGTCCGCCCCCCTCACCCGGACGGCTATCGCCGTCCGACCTCTCCCCGGGGGGGAGAGGCGGAAGTGCGGGGGGAAGGGCATTTTTTACTCCTCGCCCGCGCTACGGCCGGGGTCGGGCTTGGCGAGGTCGTCGGCGCGGAGCGCGCGGGCGACGTGGTCGAGCACGCCGTTCACCATCGCCGGCTCGCGGCCGGAGAAGAAGGCGCGGGCGACGTCGACATACTCGCTGATGAGGATACGCGGGTGGGTGTCCATATGGACCGCGATCTCATAGGCGCCGGCGCGCAGGATGGCGCGCAGCAGCAGTTCCAGCCGGTCGAGCGGGAAGCGCGGGTCGAGCGCGGCGCCCAGCACCCCGTCGACCTCGGCCCGGCGGTGGACGACGCCGCGGACGATGTCGGCGAACAGCTGCGGATCGCCGGCGACGAACTTGTCGCCATCGATCTCCTCGCCCAGCCGGTGGGCGACGAACTCGCCGACGACATTCTCGACCGGGGCCTGGGCCAGATCGATCTGGTACAGCGCCTGGGCCGCGGCCAGACGGGCGGCCTTGCGGCGCGCCTTGGCGGAGCCGCCGCCGGTCTTGTTCTTGCGGGACTTCGATTTGCCCTTGGAGTCGCCGCCCTTGGGGGCGTGATCGGGTGTCACGGGGCTGCCCGCGTCGTCGTTGCTCATGATCTGCAGTCGCTAAAAGAGAGGAGATGTCGGGGTCAGCGCGGATAGAGGCGGAATTTGCGCTTCAGGTCAATCATGTCAAGACAGGCCCGCGCGGCACGGCCGCCCGTATTGACCGATCCGACATTGGCCCGCGCCCAGGCCTGCTCGCGGTTTTCCACCGTCAGGATGCCGTTTCCGACCGCCAGACTGTAACGCAGCGCCAGATCCTGCAAGCCGCGGGCGCTTTCGGTACAGATCGTTTCGTATCGCGTCGTCTCGCCCCGGATGACGCAGCCCAGCGCGACATAGCCGTCGAAGCGCTTGCGGGCGGTGAAGAAATCCATGGAGCGGATGGCGTACATGATCGCCGCCGGAAGCTCGAGACAGCCGGGCACGCCATAGCGGATGTGCGTGGCGCCGGCGCGGTCCAGTTCCGCGACGGCGCCACGCGCCAGTTCATCGGCGATGTCCTCGTGGACGCGGGCGTCCACGACCATGATGTGGGGCGTGTCGGTCATCCGGCGGCGACCAGTCCCTTCCTCAATCGTCGCCCGGGGCGGTGGCGCCCGTTCCATCGGCGCCCATTCCATCGGCGGCGGGGCCGATCGCGCGGTGGCCGACCACGGTCAGGCCATAGCCCTCCAGCCCGATGATCGGCTTCTTGCGGTTGGAGATCAGCACCATCTTGCGCACGCCCAGATCCAGCAGGATCTGCGCGCCGATGCCATAGTCGCGCAGTTCCGGCACGCTGCTGGCCTGACCTTCCAGCCGGGCCTTCAGCGTGACCGAGAGGCCGTTCGGGTTCGGCTCGCGCAGAAGCACGACGACGCCGCGGCCTTCCTTGGCGATCAGCTCCATCGAGGCGTGGAGTTCGTTGTCGCGGCCGGAGTTGCGGTCGCCCAGCACGTCGTCCAGCACCGATTGGGCATGCATGCGGACCAGAACCGGCTCGTCGCCGGAGATGTCGCCACGCACCAGCGCGATGTGCTCCGCATACTGGATCTTGTTGATGTAGACGTAGGACTGGAAGCGGCCGCCATAGCGGCTGTCCAGCGTGCCGGCCAGCACCTGCTCGACGATGGTCTCGGTGCGGCGGCGATAGGCGATCAGGTCGGCGATGGTGCCCACCTTCAGCCCGTGGAATTGGGCGAACTGCACCAGGTCCGGCAGGCGGGCCATGGTGCCGTCGTCGTTCATGATCTCGCAGATCACGGCCGAGTTGGAGTGGCCGGACAGCCGGGCGATGTCGACCGACGCTTCGGTATGGCCGGCGCGGACCAGCACGCCGCCGTCACGCGCCAGCAGCGGGAAGATGTGGCCGGGGGTGGCGAGGTCCTGCGGGCCGGACGCCGGGTCGATGGCGACCGCGATGGTGCGGGCGCGGTCGGCGGCGGAGATGCCGGTGGTCACGCCTTCGCGCGCCTCGATCGAGACGGTGAAGGCGGTCTGGTGGCGCGAGGCGTTCTGCTGCGCCATCAGCGGCAGGCGCAGCCGCTCGATGTTCGGCCGGTCCATGGTGAGGCAGATCAGGCCGCGGCCATGCTTGGCCATGAAGTTCACCGCTTCCGGCGTGGCGCAGGAGGCGGGGATCACCAGATCGCCCTCGTTCTCCCGGTCCTCGTCGTCGACCAGGATGAACATTCTGCCCTGACGCGCCTCTTCGATGATCTCTTCGGCCGTCGACAGGTACTTGTGAAACTCGGACGTCATTCCTGCCCCGCGAGCCGGGCGACATAGCGCGCCAGCATATCGATTTCGAGATTGACCGGATCGCCCTCCTTCAGCCCGCCGAATGTGGTGGCGGTCTGGGTGTGGGGGATGATGTTGACGCCGAAGCGGTTGCCCTCGACCTCGTTGACGGTCAGCGACACGCCGTCGATGGCGACCGAGCCCTTCGGTGCGATGTATTTGGCGAGAGTGGCCGGCGCCTCGAAGGTCAGGCGCAGAGATTCGCCGTCGGGGCGGATCGACAGCAGCCGGCCGACACCGTCGACATGGCCGGACACGATGTGGCCGCCCAGCTCGTCGCCGACCTTCAGCGCGCGCTCCAGGTTGACGCGCGTGCCGGGTTCCCACCCGCCGAGCGTCGTCTTCGACAGGGTTTCCCCCGACGCCTGGATGACGTAGGTCCCCGGTCCCTTTTCGATGACCGTCAGACAGACGCCGTTGTGGGCGATGGACGCCCCGATCGCGATCGTCTCCGTGTCGAAGGCGGTCTCGATGGTGAACCGGGTGTCGCCCTGCCGCTCCACGGCCCGGACGCGCCCGATATCGGTGATGATTCCGGTGAACATGGCGGGGAATTTAGCAGGTTTCGCGGCCAGGGGAAGCGCGCGCGACACCGCGGGCGGCGCAACGGTCTGTTGCGTCGGCTAGGCCGATGCCTTGGTGGGGATTCGGCGGTAGCTTTCGGCCAGATCGGCGCCGGCGTTGCGGACGGCGGTGCGCTCGAAGCGCGCCATGGCGGTCAGTGCCTCGACTCCGAATCCGGCGACCGCCGGCAGCCCGTCGCCGCCGATCAGCGACGCGGCGCGGAACCACTCCAGCCGGTCGACCAAGCCGGCGCCGAGCAGGGCGCCGGCGATGGACGCTCCGCCCTCCACCAGCACGCGGGTGATGCCGCGGGAGGCGAGGGCGGCCATTGCGGCGGCTGGATCGATGCGGTCATCAACACCGGTGGCGACCGGGATCACCTCGACGCCGAGCGCGGTCAGGGCCTCGGCACGGGCGGGGTCGGGGGAGGGGCCGGTGAGGACCCAGGTCGGGATGCGGCCGGCACCGATGGCGAGTTTCGCCGTCGGGGGCAGGCGGAGGCTGCTGTCCACAACCACGCGGACCGGGCTGCGGTCTTCCAGGCCGGGAAGGCGGCAGGTCAATTCGGGATCGTCGGCCAGCGCGGTGCCGATGCCGACCAGGATGGCGTCGTGGCTGGCGCGCAGCCGGTGGCCCCAGGCACGGGCGGTGGGGCCGGTGATCCATTGCGACTCGCCGGTGGCGGTGGCGATGCGGCCGTCGAGCGTGCTGGCGACCTTCAGCGTCACCAGCGGGCGGCCCAGCGTGATGCGGTTGAAGAAGCCCTCGTTCAGGGCCAGAGCCTCGGCCTCGCAGACGCCGGTCGTGACCTCGATGCCGGCATCGCGCAGCCGGGTCAGACCGCCGCCGGCAACGCGCGGGTCGGGGTCCTGGCAGGCGACGACGACGCGCGCCACCTTCGCCTCCACCAGCGCCAAGGCGCAGGGCGGCGTCTTGCCATAATGATTGCAGGGTTCGAGCGTGACGTAGGCGGTGGCGCCGACTGCTCCCTCACGGGCTCCGCCGGAGAGGCTGCGGGCGCGGACCAGTGCCTCCGTCTCGGCGTGCGGCCGGCCGCCGGGCTGGGTCCAGCCGCGGCCGATCACGGCGCCGTCGCGGACCAGAACGCAGCCGACCGCCGGATTCGGCCAGGTCCGCCCCAGCCCGCGCGCGGCGAGCGACAGGGCGGCGCGCATGTGGCGCAGGTCGGTGTCTGTATCGGAATGAACGGGCACGGAGGGTCAGGCTATCGGCCAAGCGATCAGCTGCCGGGGCCCTTGCCCTTGGTGTCCTTGGCGGAGAAGCGGCCGACGTTGCCCATCATCTGCTCCAGGAAGCCCATCTCGCGGCCGGCGGTCGGGGTGGTGCGTTCCACCAGATCGACGTCCTGGCCTGCCGACTTGTCGAGCGTCTTGATCTCGCGCAGGACGCCGCTGTCGTCGAAATGGGCGACGACAACGCGGCGCTCGGTCACTTCCGGCTCGAAGAAGGCGGTCTTCTCGGTCTTCTGGCCGATATAGTACCAGACGTTCGGATCGAAGGTGCCGACCGAGGTCGGCGTGCCCAGCACCGCGGCGACGTCGTCGCGCCGGCTCTGGCCCGGCTGCAGCTCTGCCACCAGCTGTGGGTCCGTCAGGTTGCCGCGGGTGGCGACGACGGGCGAGCAGCCGGTCGCGGCAAGGCCGGCGAGCAGGACGCTGCCCAGCAGGGCGGTGCGATTGACGGTGCGGGGGGCGGAAAAGTTCGATCTGGTCATGGTGCTCGGGCTATGATGGAGCCGGCGGGGCAGAGAGGCCGTCCACGGCTGTGGACAGTCTCCGGGCAGGACAATCGCACCGGCTGCTTCGCCCTGTCAACGAGACTCCGAGTCGGGGAAGGGCTGCCGTTCGTGTCAGGAAGCTTTATCGGCCGTCTGCTGGCCCCTTTGATGTCCGGGATCGGCGGCGGCGCGCGTGCCCGCAACGCCACGGCGGTGGGCGGGCTGTTCACCGCCATCGTCCGCCGCGCCCGCGAGCCGGCCTTCTACAGTGCGCTCGCCGTGCCCGACACGCTCGACGGACGGTTCGAGATGGTGGCGCTGCATCTCCTCCTGGTGATGCGCCGGCTGAAGGGGCAGGGCGCGGAGGCGGGCAAACTGTCGCAGCGCCTCTATGAGACGATGGTCGACGATTTCGAGAAGTCGCTGCTGGAGATGGGGGTCGGCGACAGCGGCATCGCCCGGCGGGTCAAGACGATGGCCCGCGGCATGGCCGGGCGAATCCGCGCCTATGACGAGGCGCTGGCCGACTCCGACGACGGCAGGCTGGAGGTGGCGCTCGACAACAACCTCTACGGCACGGTGGACCCGGTGCCGGACGGGGCGCTGGCGGCCATGGCCGCCTATGTCCGCGCCTGCGCCGCGGCGCTCGACGCCCAGCCGCTGGAGTCGCTGATGCAGGGTGAGGTCCGCTTCGCCCCGGTGCCGGCGTGAGCGTCACACTATATAAGGTGAGCGATGAATCGCCCGTAGCCGGGCGGCCGATGCTCGGGGCGACGCCCGGGGCGATGCTTGAGGGCTTGCCTTTCCGGTCCGGCGGCTGCATGTGACTTGAGTGATGCCGGTCGCCCGTCGCGCCGGCCGTTTCGGTTTTCGATCAGAGAGTCTTTCGCCATGAGCCCTGCCAACGGTGCCCTGCCGGCCCCGGAATTCTCGCGCATCGTCCCTGCCGACGCGGTGCGCCGTGCCGACGTGACCGAAACCATCGAAGCGACGGAGACGGAGCGCAAGGCGCTGGCCGAACGGCTGGAGTTGGAGGCGATCGGCAGCCTGACCGCCACGGTGAAGCTGCGCGCGGTGCGCGGCGGCCAGATGATCCGCGTCTCCGGCCAACTGGAGGCCGACGTGGTGCAGACCTGCGTCGTCACGCTAGAACCGGTGCCCGCCCATGTCAGCGAGAGCTTCGATGCGCTGTTCGCCCCGCCGTCGATGATCGAGGACCAGGGGCTGGAGGTCGATTTCGACCCGTCCCTGTCGGACGAGGACATTCCCGAGCCGATGGAGAACAACCGAATCGACATCGGCGAACTGACGGCGCAGCACCTGTCGCTCGGTCTCGACCCCTATCCTCATGCCGAGGGCGTGGAATTCGAGGACTATCGCGAGCATGAGGGCGAGGAGACGGCGGAGGAAGAGGTGGCGGAAGAGCCTGAAAAGCCCAATCCTTTCGCCGTCCTGCAGCAGTTGAAGTCGCGCAACTGATCAGGCTGTTGCTTTCCCCGCCGTGCCTTGTATAAGGGCCGGCATTTCCACCCCCACCAATGAGCGGCGCGGGGTTGCGAAATAGGGGTTGTTCGGGCTTGCCCTTTGGGGGCATTTGCCTTATTGAATGCCGCTCGCGCTGGGCGGCCCCTGTTCGGGCCGCCCTTTCCAATGAAGAGAGTTTACGGTCATGGCTGTTCCGAAGAAGAAGACCTCCAAGTCGCGGCGCAACATGCGGCGTTCGCACCACGCTCTGCCGACCTCGGCGTACAACGAGTGCCCGAACTGCGGCGAGCTGAAGCGTCCGCACCACGTCTGCGGGTCTTGCGGCCATTACGACCAGCGTGAAGTGGTTCAGAGCGGCACCGCGGCCGCTTGATCCGGATCGCGTTGTCTGAGGTCCCGATGACCGGGGGCGCTGGTCGCCCCTGCCGGGGTCCAAGCCGGGGAGCCTGTTCGCGGTGAGCCAGCGCCTGACCATCGCCCTGGATGCCATGGGTGGCGATCACGGCCCCGACATGGTCATTGCCGGGGCGGACATCGCGCGGGAGCGCCATCCCGACGTGCGCTTTCTGCTGTATGGCGACCAGCAGCGGCTTGAACCGCTGCTGAACCAGCGGCCTGCGTTGAAGGCGGTGGCGGAAATCCGCCACACCGCCGACTTCGTGGCCGGTGACGCCAAGCCGGCAGTGGCGCTGCGCGCCGGTCGCCAGTCCAGCATGCGGCTTGCCATCGACGCCGTTGCGGCGGGCGAGGCTGCCTGCGTGGTGTCGGCCGGCAACACCGGCGCCCTGATGGCGATGGCGAAGTTCGTGTTGAAGACGCTGCCGGGCATCGACCGGCCGGCGATGGCCTCCTTCTTCCCGACGCAACGGGGCGAGAGCGTGATGCTGGACCTCGGCGCCAACGCCGAATGCCAGCCGGAAAATCTCGTCCAGTTCGCCGTGATGGGGGCCGTCTTCGCGCGCGCCATCCTGGGCCTTCCGGAGCCGTCGATCGGTGTGCTGAACATCGGGTCGGAGGACATGAAGGGCAACGAGGTGGTGCGTGCCGCGGCGGCCAGCCTGCGCGACATGCCGCTGCCCGGCCGCTTCCATGGCTTCGTCGAAGGCACGGACATCGGGTTGGGAACGGTCGACGTCATCGTCACCGACGGCTTCACCGGCAATGTCGCGCTGAAGACGGCGGAGGGCACGGCCAAGCTGTTCTCCGAGTTCCTGCGCCGGACCTTCGCGACGTCGTTCCTGGCTCGGATCGGTTATCTGCTGGCACGCGGCGCCTTCAAGCGCTTTCGCGAGCGGATCGACCCGCGCCGCTACAACGGCGCGATGTTCCTGGGTCTGCGCGGCGTCTGCGTGAAGAGCCATGGCGGCACCGACGCGGTCGGCTTCGCCAACGCCGTCGCGGTCGCCGTCAATCTGGCGACGCACGGCTTCAACGAACGCATCAAGGAAGAGATGGGGCGCATAGCCGACGCGAACCCTCTTCCCGACACGAAGGCGGCGGCGGGCTGAACAATGGTCATGCGTTCCCGAGTTCTGGGTTGCGGTATCTTCCTGCCGTCCAACGTCGTCACCAACCAAGATCTGGAACAGCGGGTCGACACGTCGGACGAGTGGATCGTCCAGCGCACCGGCATCAAGTCGCGCCACATCGCCGCGGAGGGGGAGAAGACCTCCGACCTCGCCATCGCCGCGGCGACCCGCGCGCTGGAGCATGCCGGCGTGCCGGCTTCCAGCATCGACTGCATCATCCTGGCCACCACCACGCCCGACAACACCTTCCCGGCAACGGCGACCAAGGTGCAGGCGGCGTTGGGGACCAAGGGCTTCGCCATGGACATCCAGGCGGTGTGCGCCGGATTCGTCTATGCCATGTCGGTGGCCGACAATTTCCTGCGCAACGGTCAGGCGCGCCGCGCCCTGGTGATCGGGGCGGAGACCTTCTCCCGCCTGCTCGACTGGAACGACCGTACCACCTGCGTGCTGTTCGGCGACGGCGCCGGCGCCATCGTTCTGGAAGCCTATGAGGGCAAGGGCGATTCGTCCGACCGCGGCGTGCTGTCCACCCACCTGCATTCCGACGGCAGCCAGTACGACCTGCTCTATGTCGACGGCGGCGCGTCGTCCACCGGCACCATCGGCCATGTCCGCATGCACGGGCAGGAAATCTTCCGCCATGCCGTGTCCAAGCTGTCGGCGGTGGTGGAGGAGGCTCTGGTCGCCAACGGCCTCGAGTCGACCGACATCGACTGGATGGTGCCGCACCAGGCCAACCGCCGCATCATCGACGGGCTGGCCCGCAAGATGAAGCTGTCGCCGGAAAAGGTGGTGCTGACGGTGGACCGCCACGGCAACACCTCGGCCGCGTCGATCCCGCTGGCGCTGGGCGAGGCGGTTGCCGACGGCCGCATCAAGCGCGGCGACCTGATCCTGATGGAAGCCATCGGCGGCGGCCTGACCTGGGGTTCGGCGCTGATCCGCTGGTAAGCCGCCGGCGCTCCTTCCCCATCTCCCCGTCAGCATGCTGCGCTGCAACCCCGGCCGGACTTCGGCCGGGCCGTTTGCGCCTGCCAAGCTTTTGAATTGACGGACCTTCTTCCCCCGGATTACCGTCTTCGCAATGGTTGCGGGGGGAGGTCGAACAATGTCGCAAAACACTGTCACGCGCGCGCAATTGAGCGAAGCCGTCTATCAGGAAGTCGGTCTTTCGCGCAATGAATCGGCTGATCTGGTCGAAACCGTCCTGGACGAGATTTCCGATGCGCTCGCCCGGGGGGAGATGGTGAAGATCTCGTCCTTCGGCAGCTTTCAGGTCCGCCAGAAGGGCGAGCGAATCGGCCGCAACCCCAAGACCGGGGAAGAGGTGCCGATCCTGCCGCGCCGCGTCCTGGTCTTCCGCGCCAGCCATGTGCTGAAGAACCGCATCAACGACGTTCAGGAGGGTGGGGCGCCGACGCCCGCGCGGGCGCTGTCCTGACGCCGGCCGTTTCCGATGATGATCCGGAAGCCCTGCCCATCGCCGTGCCGTGCCGTCCCGCGGACCGCCGCCCTCGATTGTTGTCGGATGGCGGCCTGATCCGGTCATGAAATCCGCCACGGCCTATCGCACCATCAGCGAGGTATCGACCGACCTCAACGTGCCTCAGCATGTGCTGCGGTTCTGGGAGACGAAATTTCCCCAGATCCGCCCGCTGAAGCGCGGCGGCGGCCGACGCTATTACCGGCCGGAGGATGTCGAGCTTCTGCGGCGCATCCAGGCGCTGCTGTACGAGGACCGCTATACCATCAAGGGCGTTCAACGCCTGTTGAAGGAAGGGCGGATGGCCGACCCGACGCCGCCGTTGCCGGAAGATACGGATGAAGGCGGCGACGTAGCGGATGCCGAGGCTTTTTCCGGAGACGAGTCCGATGACGGCGGGGACGGCGGTGCCGATCATCCGCCCCTGTCCGATGCCGTGCGTCACGAGATCACCATGGTGTTGGACGAGCTGAAATCGCTGCGATCGGTGCTGTCCCGCTTGTCCGAAATGGGGAGCAAAAAAAGCTGAAAAATCATCACGGGAGATGTTGCATCGGCAAAAGCCCGCGGCTATAGTCCCGTTCCCTTCCGGAGCCAAGCCGCAAGCACTGCGGTGAAGTTGACGGAGCGTAGCGCAGCCTGGTAGCGCATCAGACTGGGGGTCTGGGGGTCGCAGGTTCGAATCCTGTCGCTCCGACCAGTTCCGGAAGGACCGGAAAAGCCCTGGAACCTAATGGTTCCAGGGCTTTTTCTTTGCCCGCGTCCTGGGGTGTCTTCGATGCAGCCTCGGCATCCGTTTGCGACTCTTGTTTGCGACTTGGCGACGCTGCCGCGTTGGCGAAGGCCTTCATCGGGATCGCCTCCACCGCATTGCGTGCCGCTTCGTCGGCTACCCGCAGATACCGCTTCGTCGTCTCGTAACTCCGGTGCCGCGCCAACTGCTGGGTGACGGCGGCGGTCACATAGCTTGCATTGGTGTCGTGGAAGCAGTCCAACCGGCACGCCTCCGGTGGAAAAGAGGGCGACTAAGCGAGGCTCTGGGCCGGGGGCAGGTCGCTATGACTCTGGTTACCGACTTCTGCATCTCCCAAGGTTGGGGGAGGCGGTACGGCCGGCCAGCAGGATGATCAGGCCCAGCAGCATCAGGGCGGCGAAGAACATATAGGACTGCAGAACGTTCAGCGGCGTGTCGGCCAGCGCGTTGAGCGGCCAGAACAGCATATTGCCGGCCAGGAAATAGGCTGCGGCCAGCAGCGGCACCGCACCGGCGGGCCGCTGCAGACCCGGTTCCAACAGCATCAGGAAGGCCAGCGCGAAGGCCGGCAGCAGGATGCCGTAATGATGCACCCAGGCAACCGGCGAACCGACCGTGAAGCAGATGCCGGCAATGACGAAGGGCAGGAGCCGCTCTGTCGCCCGGTCGCGCCGGCGCCAGAGCAAGCCGAAGCCGACGAAGGCGATACCGGAGATCTGCGTCGCAAGGTGAACGGCCGGATTGTACGGGGCGAAGGCCTCCGCCGACCAGTCGAGGTTGTTGCCGTTGTGCAGCAGGCGGTTGACCAACCCGTTGACGGTTTGATTGGCGTAGTAGCTCTCGCCATGTTGGTCAATGAACACCAGCACCTGCAGATAATCGGCCATCGGCGCGAAGCCGTAGAACAGCGTCGCCAGCGCGACACCCGGCACCACAACCGCCGCCCAGCCTGCCGCCATCCGCCAATCGCCGCGCAGGGCGGCCCAGAGGAGAAACAGCGACATCTGCGGCTTCAACAAGGTCGAGGCACCCAGCAGCGCGCCGCACAAAAACCGGCGGTCCCGCAGCAGGGCGATGCAGGCGAACACGAAGGCGGCATCCAGCCAAAGTTGGATCTGGCCAAGCGAGAAGGCTTCCATCACCGGGTAGAAACACAAGGTGGTCATGTACCCGAAGCCGACCAGTAGCACCTGAGTCGGCCGGTCACTCGACGCGCCCGGTATCCGCAATCGGGCAGCCATCTCCAGCACCAGGATCGCCATCCCGGCTGCAGTCACCAGCACGAACAGCAGGTTGACGCGCGCGAATGCGATGAGATTCAGCACCCCCAGCGCCTTCATCGCCTCCAGGGGCAGAAGCGAGGTCAACGGGTACTGGAACTTGATGTGCTGTTTGAAGAACACCTCGTCATAGACGTTCTCGCCGTGGCGTTCTTGCAGCCAGTTCAGCGCTTTGATCATCGGGTACCAGCTGTCGACCTGGATCAGATCCGGGTTCTGCAGCATGAACAGATTGTGGATATTCGTCAGATTGCTGGCATGACCGCCGCGGTGCAGCGCCAGACCGACCAGTCCGGTCGTCAGCGCCACGAACATCCATGCCAGGATGATGATGAACTTGACCCGGCCAGCGCCGTAGGGACCTGTTCGCAGGAACTGAATCGTTGGTTGCATACTGATTCTGGGGTATCTAGCGGTTGCGTCGACACCTTGCCGTCGCGTCAGCGCGTCGTCGGCAAAGCGATCCGGCACGGCAATCGAAAGCGCAATGCGGCAGTGAGGCTCATCATGTGCGCAGGGAAATGTTGATATCATTGAATATTTCAGAGGATATAGGAAAGGTTGTGGTGCAGACTCGCCAATGCGAAGATTTTGTTTTCTCTCAACCAGTTCGGTTTATTTGAAGATACACAGCATCGTTACGTTGGGGATTTCCGATTTCGTGTATCGATCGCCACAAAATGGACTAGCGACTGGCTTTCTTTTTTGTTTCAGCCGTTATGGCGAGGTAGTCCGGTCGGCGTTGATTGCCATGACTGGCGACTGATCAAGGTGGCGTATTGGCACGTGCGGGTAGGGCAGGCGGCCAACTTTGCCAATAGGTCGGCGTTTGCGACCGACCGTTCGAAATTTTGGAGCGGGCCAGCGCACGGAAAAGCTCGCTGAGATGAAGCGCCCGCCTACGGGGAAGCAGGTGCGCCACTCAACTGGGCTGTCGCAAAAAGCGTGTGCCGAACGTTTCTGTATCCCTCCGCCCAACCTTTAGAAATGGGAACAAGGCCGCCGGGAATCGGAGGTCGCCGGGCAGTTCAATCTACGCGTCATCGAGAAATGTGCGGAGGCAATTGGGGAGAGTCGATGCCCGATGATGACGTTATTGCGGGCTGAGTGCGCGGTGCCGTTTCCAGCCTTGCACGTCAGAATGCCGTCACTTGATCGTCCCGACATCCACCGGCGCCTCACCGATCGACACCTCGGTTTGGAACGTCCGCTTGTCGAAATCGTCGATCAGCACCTCGAGGCGCAACGACCATCGACCAGCAAGCGGCAGAGTCATGTCGTCAACTCCAGAGAAGCCAGGGCCGTAGGTTGTCAGGGTACGCCGCAGCGGGGCCACACCCGCTGCCGACAGCTCCCAGTTCATCGTCACCTCACGGGTGGAAACCGGCTTGCCATCTTCATCCTGAAGATGGAGCCGAACGCCGTTGCTCCCCGGCTTCGCCGGAACAACGTCGATGATGGCGATCAGACCTCCCTTCACCGCAAGGGTGGAAAATCCGGCCGGTGGCTTTTCCTCGGCTGCGCTCAATGCGCGGGGCGGGGGCGTCAGGGCGAAGGCCGCTGTCAGCAGCAGGGCAGCGCCGGCCGCCGCCATCTCCAGGACGATGCTCCGCCGCAGTGCCCTGACGGCGTGGTCGCCACCCCGGTCGCCATCTCGGTCGAGGGCCGGGCTCAGGGACTGCCTGTTCCATGCCGCCAGTCCGAGCAGCAACAGGACCGCCAGCATCTTGCCTGCCCACACCCATCCATAGCTGCTGGACAGGATCGCCTGGAAGGAGCGGAGCTGGATCGCGGACAGAACCATGCCGGCGCCGGCCAGGATGGCCACGGCACCGACGGCCAATCGCGAGAATCGGCGGGTCAGCCTTGCGGCGACAACCGGCGACTCCAGGCGCAATGCCATGGTCAACGGCCAGAACGCCCCGACCCAGTAGGCCGCCATCAGCCCATGCAAACCGACGAGCGGCGCGCTCAGCCATCGGGGAGAGGCCGTGGCCGCATGGCCGGTGACGGCGAGCGAGGCGGCCCCCAGCAGTGCCCCCGTCACCAGCAGCGCCTGCCCGACCGCGGGACGGAACTCCAATGCCAAGCCGCAGGCCGAGCATAGCAGGGCCAATAGTGCGACTCCGGCGCTGAGGCCGACGCTGCTCGCCGCTCCGGTGGTCCAGGGGCTCCCGGTCAGCAGGGTGGCGAGGGGTTGACCTGCCAGCGTCACCCCGGTTACCCCCACCAGCAGCGTCCCCGACAGGCCGGCCGCCAGCAGCATCAGGCACAGAAAAGGCTTCAGACGGTCGTTGAGCGTTGCCCAGCGTCCCGTCACCAGAACCAGGAACAGGCCACCGCCTGTGCCGGCCAGCAGGGTGGCGTAATGCAAGGTCCGCAACAGCAGGCCGGCCAGGGTGGCGGCATGGGACGGGTCGTCCTGCTGAGGCGGGCTGGCCGTCGATGACGGCGCCACGCCGATCCCGAATGTGAAGGAACCGGCGACGGGATGGCCATCCGCCGAGGTGACGCGATAGCTGGCGACATAGAGGCCGTTCGGCAGTCCCGGCGGCAGGGCGAGGCGGATGCTGTCGTTCTCCGTCACCGCGCTTTGCTGCTCGGCCATGTCCCGTCCCTGCTGGTCGAGCAACTGGATACGGACGGGCGTGACGGGTTCATTGAAGCTCAGCGTCAAGCTTGCCGGCGCGGTGTCGAGGCTGGCGCCTTCGGCCGGAACCGACTCCATCAGGACCGCATGGGCCCAGCCGTTCGGCGGGAAGGCTGCGAGGATCAGCACGGCCAAAACCACGATTGGAAGAACGCCGGTCGTACGACGGAGGCCGGGACGCATGAGGATGCCTCGCTCTTGTAGGGGGCATGGTCGAGGGGCTGAATGCGGTGCGGTCATCGCCGCGGCCGGCATGCAGCCCAATCACCCGGCTGGTGCCGGGTGTCAGTGCGGTTGGGGCTCGATCAGCGTGACACCCGCATGCTTCGGACTGTCCGGCGACGAGCCATACGAGGGCAGCCAGCTGTTGCGGAAGGCCGGAACCAACGATCACGCGCGGCATCGTCCAGTCAAGCCGTTCGACAAGGGTGAGACGATTTAGCCATGCTCCCCGAGATAATGGCTCCAGGGCAGGTTTCTACGTCGGATTGACCCTCGCTTGATCTCGGACAAGTCCGGGGGCGACCGATCCTGATACCTCTGCCCGCACAACAGCCAATGCCGAGCAGTCGCGTCGAATGTCCCGCCGCCTCCCTCCAGCCTCTTGCCGACCGACCGCTCTCTGCGGTTGCTCGGGGCATGGCGGTCGGCGGCGGGTTCTGGCGTGGTTGGCGATCCTGGCCATCCTGGTGCAGACCATCGTTCCGGATTTCGCCATGGCGGCCCGCGCCGCCGGCTACCGGATCGGAAACGCGGTCGAGGCCGCGGCGGCACATGACTGCCACCAGGAAAGCGGCGAGCCGGAGCTTGGCGCCGGGTCCGGGATGCAGATGCCGACGGGGGCGGCGCACAGCCCACAGGCTCCCGCCGGGGGCGACGATCACGGGGCTGTTTGTCCGTTCTGCTTGGCGCTCGGCACCCACGGCCTGATCACGGAACCGGGCGGCAAGCTTCCGATCCCAGCCTTTCATTACGCGGTCGCGCAACCGCAGGAGGCCGGCGTCCGTCCGCGCCTGCTTTTCCTGACCTGCCTCCATCCACGGGCACCGCCGGGCACCGCACAGGTCTGATCGCCGTCAACTGGGCGCGCCGCGTGTGCGCCCACCCGATCTCCTGTTCGGAAACTCCCATCATGAACCGTATTCAAGCCCTGGCGCTGGGCGCCGGGTTCCTGTGCCTTGCCGCAACGGCCGGCACCGCGTCCGCGCATGTCACCCTGGAGACCCGCGAGGCCCCGGCCGGCAGCTATTACAAGGCCGTCGTCAAGGTGCCGCACGGCTGCGGCGGCGCCGCCACCACCGCCGTCCGCATCCGGCTGCCGGCCGGCGTCGTCGCCGCCAAGCCGATGCCGAAGCCCGGCTGGACGCTGACCACCAAGGACGGCGAATACGCCCAGCCCTACCAGTCGCACGGCCGCACCATCACCCACGGCGTCACCGAGATCGCCTGGACCGGCGGTTCGCTGCCCGACGCCTGGTATGACGAGTTCGTCTTCCAGGCCGTGCTGCCCAAGCAGCCCGCCGGCACGGTGCTGTATTTCCCGGTGGTGCAGGAATGCGACACCGGCGTGGCCCGCTGGATCGAGATTCCGGAGCCCGGCAAAACGTCCGCCGATCTCCCCGAACCGGCCCCCGGCCTGACCCTGACCGCCCCGCCATCCGGTCACTGACCGCCAAGGCGCATCCAAGGGAGGGGTTCATGCCAGACCATGATTTCTCGATCGTGGGCCTGTTCCTTGCCGCCGATCCGGTGGTGAAGGGCGTGATGATCCTGCTGCTCGCCGCGTCGATGGCGTGCTGGGCGATCATTCTGGAAAAATCCATGGCGCTCGCCCGGGCCAAGGCGCAGGCCCGCGCCTTCGAGGCGGCGGTCGCCGGCGGAGGCGGTCTCGACACCGTCTTCTCCGGGCTGCCCGCCGCCATCGCCGCCGCCGGGCGGCACGAGTGGCACGATTTCGATCCGGGCGAGAGCCGGGCCGAGCAGCGCGAGCGGCTGGAGCGTGCCATGCGCACCGCCATGTCCGAGGAACTGCGCCGTCTCGACGGCCATCTGCCGGTGCTCGCCACCGTCGGCTCCTCCGCCCCCTTCGTCGGGCTGTTCGGGACGGTGTGGGGCATCATGCGCAGCTTCGTCGCGATTGCCGGGGCGAACGACACCAGCCTTGCCGTGGTGGCGCCGGGCATCGCCGAGGCATTGTTCGCCACCGCCATCGGTCTGGTCGCCGCCATTCCGGCGGTGGTCGCCTACAACGCGCTGACCAGCGGCCTCGGCCGGCTGTCGCAGCGCCTGTCGGTCGCCATCGGCCGCCTTGCCGGACAGGCGGTGCGCAGCCGCAGCCTGCCCCATCGCGTGGCGGCCGAGTGATGGGGATGACACCTGCGGAGAACCGGGCGGGGGACGAGTTCTCCTACCGTCCGGTCGCCGAGATCAACGTCACGCCCTTCATCGACGTGATGCTGGTCCTGCTGGTCATCTTCATGGTGGCTGCACCCCTGATGACGGCCGGCGTGCCGGTGCAGTTGCCGAAGATTGCCGCGCAGAAACTCAGCCAGCCGCGCGATCCCGTCCAGGTCAGCATCGACCAGGACGGCCGCGTCTTCCTGGGCCAGGAGGAGATGGCGCCGGCCGATCTGCCGGCGCGGCTGGCGGCCCTGGCGCGGGAGGCCCCCGACACGGTCGTCTATGTGCGGGGGGACCGTGCGCTGAGCTATGGCCGGGTGATGGAGGTCATGGGGCAGGTCAGCCAGGCCGGCTTCGCCCGGGTGTCGCTGATGGCGGAGGGGCTGGCCCCTGCCGCGAAGAAGGCGCCCTGACCATGCGCCCCCCGACCATGCGCCGGGCAGGACGCCATTGGGCGCGGGCCCTCTCGATCGCCCTGCATGTCGGGGTGCTGGCCCTTCTGGCTGCGCGCTATGATCCCGTGCCGCCGGCTCCGGCCGCGGTTCTGGTCGACCTCGACCTCCGGCAGCCCGATCCCGAGCCTCCGGCGGAGGTGACGCCTCCGGCTGATCCATCGCCGCCGGAGCCGGCCGCTGAACAGGAGGCCGAGCAGCAGGCGGAGCAGCGGGCACCGGCGGACCCGCTGCCCGAGCAACCGTCCCCGCAGTTGCCCGACCCGGTCCCCCAACCGGTCGCCGTCGCCGAGCCCACGCCCATCGAGGAGGTTCCACCTCCGCCGGCGGCTGCCCCGGACGTGGCGGCGACACCGCTTCCGGCGGTCAAGCCCCGCCCGCCGGAAGCGGTCAAGCGCCCGGCCGCCCGCCCGGATCCGCGCCCGGTTGCGTCCGCCGCGGCGCCGGTCGCCAACCGTCCTCCGGTGGCCCAGCCTCAACCCCAATCTCAATCCGGGCCGTCGCAACCAGCACCGGTTCGCGCCGCGGGGCCGCCGCCCGATTATCTGGCGCGGCTCCAGGCCCGGCTTGCCCGCTACAAGACCTATCCGCGTGCGGCCCAGCTCGCCCGCGAAGAGGGCACCGTTCTGCTGCGCTTCGTCGTGGCCCGCGATGGTGCCGTGCTGTCCTGGCGCATCGAGCGTGGTTCGGGCTTCGACAGCCTCGACCGACAGGTGGAGGTGATGATCGAGCGGGCGGCTCCCTTGCCGCCGATGCCGGACGACCTTCCCGGCGACCGGCTCGACGTCGTGCTGCCCGTGCAGTTCGCGTTGCGGTGACGGACCCGTCATGACCCCGGTGCCGCGCCCGTTCCGCCTTTTCGCCCTCCTCGCCGCCCTGGCGCTGCTTCTGCTGCAGTGCTGGGCGCCGAGGCAGGCCGTGGCGATGCTGGTGGCCGAAGCGACCGCGGCCGTCGCGGAACAGTCGCTGTGCCAGCACGACGAAGCGCCGGACTATAGCGGCCCGGCGAAGCCGGATGCGGGCCATGGGCACCGCCTGTGCCCCGATTGTCTGACCTGCTGCGCCGTCCCCGCAGCCATTCCCCCCGACGGCGGCGTGCTTCCGTTGCCGCATCGGCACGGCCTGGTGCAGCGCCGCCGCATCGGGTCTCCGCCGCGTCGCCGGTCTTCCATCCACCGCCCCAACGCCCGTGCGCCTCCGGGATCGTCGCATCGCCGATACAGCCGCTGAACGACGAGACCGGCCGGCCCGTGATGCCGGCCCGCAAGGGAGAGCTTTTGTGACCCGTTCCCAATCCATCGGACGCGGTGTCGCCGCGTTGGCCGCACTTCTTCTGACGACCACCGTGCTGACCCCGGTTCCGGCCGCCGCGCAAACGGCAGCCCCGGTGACCCTCGACACCCTCACCATCAACGCGCAAGGCGCCGGCTCCCCGACCGCCCCGTCCGCCGAGCAGGCGCGCGACGACCTGAACCGCACGGCCGGCTCCGTCGGCTTCATCGATGCCGAGGCCTACAAGGGCCAGCATGCCAAGGATCTGCGCGACGTCCTCAAGGACACGCCCGGCGTCTTCGTCGAAAGCCGCTATGGCCAGGAGGTCCGCCTGTCGATGCGCGGCTCCGGCCTTGCCCGCGGCTACCATCTGCGGGGGATCGAGCTGCTGCAGGACGGCATTCCGGTCAACCTCGCCGACGGCAGCGGCGACTTCTACCAGATCGACCCGCTGGCCCTGCGCTATGCCGAGGTCTTCCGCGGCGGGAACGGGCTGGCTTACGGCTCCTCGACCCTCGGCGGCGCCATCAATTTCGTGACGCCGACCGCCCGCACCGCCGTCGCGCCCAACGTCCTGCGGGTGGAGGGGGGCAGCTATGGCGCGGCCACCGCCAGCGGCCAGGTTTCCCGCGTGATCGGCGACGCCGACTATCTGATCAGCGGCACCGTGGCCCATTCCGACGGCTATCGCGACCATTCGGAAGGACAGGGCGAACTGCTGAACGCCAATGTCGGCTACCGCTTCAACCCGACTGTCGAGACCCGCTTCTACGCCGGCGCCTATCTCGTCGACCAGAAGCTGCCCGGCGCGCTGAGCCTGGGCGATGCCTTGAACCGGCCGCGCTCCGCCGCGGCGGCGGCGCTGTCGGGCGACCAGTCGCGCATGACCTGGACCGAACGGCTGGCCAACCGCACCACCATCCATCTCGACGGTGGACAGCTGGACATCGACAGCTGGGGGATCCACAAGAAGCTGTTCCATCCGATCTTCCAAGTCATCGACCAGGACGGCTGGACCTACGGCATCGGCACCCGCTACACGACGTCCTTCACCGTGGGCGGGCTGCGCGACGAGCTGACCGTCGGCTTGCGGGCCTATGCCGGCACCAACAAGGCGCTGCAGTTCGTCAATGTGAAGGGCAGCCGCGGCGCGCAGACCGCCGACACCCGCCAGGAAGCCCGGAATTACGAGGGTTACCTCGAAAACCGGCTCTATGTCATGCCCACCCTGGCGGTGATGACCGGGGCCAAGATGCTGCGCAACGAGCGCAGCTTCACCGACCATTGGAACCCGCGGCGTACCTCCGACCGGACCTATGACGGGTTCAACCCCAAGCTCGGCCTGTTGTGGGAGCCGCTGCCGGACGTGCAGGTCTTTGCCGACGTCACCCGCAGCATGGACGTGCCGGACTTCAGCGACCTCACCCAGACCCAGGCGAACGGCAATCCCGCCTTCGTGCCGCTGCAGGCGCAACGCGCCTGGACGGCGGAGGTGGGGACGCGCGGGCAGAAGGGGCGTTTCGCCTGGGACGCCACGCTGTACCGCTCCCAGGTGAAGGGGGAGATGCTGCAGTTCACCACCAATCCCAGCATCCCGGCCGCCACCTTCAACGCCGACCGCACCGTGCACCAGGGCCTGGAACTGGGCGTCAAGGTCGAGGTCGCCAGCGACATCACCGGCCCCACGGCCGGCGACAAGCTCATCGTCGGACAGGTGTGGAACCACAACGACTTCCACTTCCGCAATGACCGGCAATACGGCAACAACAGCATCGCCGGCGTGCCGAAGAACGTGCTGCGGACATCCCTGTCCTACACGCGGCCGGACGGCTTCTATGTGACGCCGACCGTGGACTGGGTGCCGCAGGGCGCATGGGCCGATCAGGCGAACACGCTGCGGGCGCCGGGCTACACGCTGTTGGGCGTCCAGACCGGAATGGAGGTGAAGGACGGGGTCCTGCTGTTCGTCGACGCGCGCAATCTGACGGACAAGCGCTACGTCAGCGACATCGGCACCATCACGGACGCCCGCCGCGCCGGCTCCCAGATCTTCTATCCGGGTGAGGGGCGTACCGTCTACGCCGGCCTCCGCGCCGCCTTCTGAGCGGGAGCGCGCCTCCACGGTCCACCGGGTCAAAGCGTCGCTGCCGCTGAACCGCACCGTCACCCGCTCGATCAGCGGGTGCAGCCGGTCACACGCTTCGATCCGGTGCTCCTGCTACGGCGGGACTCGAAAGACGGGCCATGCGTCAGACGCATTGCGCACAATTAGATTACGCACTGCCAAATTCATTGCGCGCAATCGAATTGTGCGCGATAGTCAGTCCCACGAGATCGACGGGCGCCGGTCAAGGCCGCCGCCCCGGAAACAAACTCAATGAAGGAGCACACGCCATGAAGACCCTCTATTCGACCAAGGTGACCGCAACCGGTGGCCGTGACGGCAAGGCCGTCAGCGAGGATGGACTGCTGTCGGTCGCACTGGCCGCGCCGAAGGAACTGGGCGGCCAGGGCGGCGCCACCAACCCGGAACAGCTGTTCGCCGCCGGCTATTCGGCCTGCTTCATCGGTGCCATCAAGTTCGTCGGCAACCGTGACAAGATCGCCGTTCCGGCCGATCTGACGGTGAACGCCACGGTCGGCATCGGCGCCCGCGACGACGGCGAGGGCTTCGGCCTGACGGTCGATTTCGTGGTCTCGCTGCCGGGCATGGACAAGGCCGCGGCCGAGGATCTGCTGGCCCGCGCCCACAAGGTCTGCCCTTACAGCCACGCCACCAAGGGCAACATCCCGGTCACCACGACGGTCGCCTAAGGGCATCGTCAGAGGCGAGAAGCCTTCGGCATTGCGCCGCCGGGCTGTTGCGCGCGATTGTGCAGGTTGCACGATCGACCGACGCGCGGCATCCCGGCGGCGCGCCGCATTTGCAAGGTTCACCCATCATGGCAGCCGACAAGGACGACCCGCTTCTGCTTTCCAACCAGGCGTGCTTCGCGCTCTATTCGGCCAATCTGGCGATGAGCCGCGTCTACCGCCCGATGCTGGAGCAGCTTGGCCTGACTTATCCGCAGTATCTCATCATGCTGCTGCTGTGGGAGCAGGACGGACAGTCGATGAAGCTGCTGGGCGAGCGGCTGGGGCTGGACAGCGGCACGCTGACCCCCCTGCTGAAGCGGATGGAAGGGCAGGGGCTTCTCACCCGCGCCCGCGATCCGCAGGATGAACGGCTGGTCCGCGTCGGCCTGACCGCCGAGGGGGCGGCTCTGCGCGGCAAGGCCGAATGCCTGCCGACGCGCATCGCCGCCGCCGCCGGCAGTTCGGCCGGGGAACTGATGTCGCTCCGTGATGCGCTGCTGCGGCTGCGCGACGACCTGAACCGCGCCGCCGATCAGGGCTGAACGGATTGGGGCTGAGCGGGCCGGCTCGCACGAAAGGGGCTGGAAATCGGCGGCGGGAGGGCCTCTTCTATTCGGCCGCTCTCCTGATCGAAGGTTCCCGCCGTGAGCCCTGCATTGACTGAAGACCGTCTCCGCATTCGCCCGGCCGATGCCGACGACGCCCCGGAGCTGGCGCGGCTGATCGACATTGCCGGGGGCGGAGTCTACGAATTTCTGCTCGACGGGCTGATGCCGGGAATGACCGCGGCGGAGATGCTGGTGCCGGGATTGGCCGGGCGCAGCGGGTCGCTGTCGCACCGGCAGAGCGGCGTCGCGGAACTGGACGGGCAGGTGGTCGGCGTCGCCCACGGCTATCCCACCGACTGGATCCGAACGGAGGATTACAGCGGCCTGCCTCCAGACCGGGTCGCCCATATGGCCGAATTTTCGGAAACCCTGGATTGGGGCAGCTATTTCCTGTCGGCGCTGGCGGTCGATCCGGACTTGCGGCGGCAGGGCATCGCCGGGCGGCTGCTCGGCTGGTTCTACGAGCGGGCGCGGACCGGCGGCTTCGACCGCGTCACCCTGCATGTCTGGGCCGACAACGAGCCGGCCCGCCACCTGTACGCCGGCGAAGGATTCGAGGAGATCGGCCGCGCCGGCATCCCCTGGCACCCCCGCCTGCCGCACCAGGGCGGCAGCATCCTGATGCGGCGCTATTTGTGAGCGGCGACCTGCGGCACCGCCTTTTCGGCTGACAGATCGTCGATCCGGCGCACCACCAGCTCCGGGTCGGCGTAATGCACCATGTGGCCGGAGTCCGGCACCCAATGAATGGTGCTGTCGGGCAGGACATGGTGAAGCCGTCCGCTCTGTTCCTCCTGCGATACGACCCGGTCATGATGCCCGGCGAAGATCGCCACCGGGACCGTCACCCCGGCATAGCGGTGCTGCAGCCGCTCGGCGGCGGGCACCATGGTGACGCCGTCCTGGGCGTTGGCGCGCAACTGGCCCGGCCGGATCGTCAGGGCGGCAGGGAAGCTCTCCGTCAGGTGGTCCGGCACCGGCCGCGGCGAGAACAGCGTCTTCAGCAGGCCCGGCATCATTGCCTTGGAGACCGGCGGCGACAGGGTGTGGCGCAGCAGGCCGCCCAGCACCGGCATCGCCAATGGCGCCACCAGAACCGTGTCGACCCGCGTCGTCGGGAAATAATAGCCGGCCAACAGCACCAGCCCCTTCACCGTCCGCGGATGGTCCAGCGCCAGCGCCAGGGCGACGAGGGTGGCGTAGGAATGCCCGACCACCACGGCGTTCTCGATCTCCAGGGCGGCGAAGGCCTGGGCCAGCAGGTCGGCCTGATCCTCCGGTGTCCAGTCGCGGTCATGGGGGCGATCGCTGTGGCCCATGCCCGGGCGGTCAAAGGCGATCACCCGGTGATTCGGCGCCAGCCGCTGGAACAGGCCGCTCGCCAGCGAGTCGCCGAGGGCGGAGACGTTGCCGTGCAGCAGCACGACCGGCGGACCTTCGCCGGCCTCCATGTAATGCAGGCGGACGCCGTCGACGGTCAGGAAGCGGCCTTCCGGCGGATAGCGGCGCTCGGCCGCGCGTGCCGCCAGGGTATTGGCGACGGCCAGTCCGCCCAGCGCCAGCGCGGTGAGGCCCAGGGTCTTGAGCATGGTGGAATGGCTGTCGGTCATGGCGGTCGTCCTCTCAAGGCTGGTGCTGCGGCGCAGCATCATGAGGGGACAACCGGGCGGCGGGGGAAGGGTTCCCGGGGGGAGGCAGTCGCGTCCCCCGGAACCCTTCCCCTATCCGATCAGCGCTGAGACGGGAACAGGAAGCGCGCCTTCAGGGTGCCTTCGATGGCGCGCAGGTCGTTGACGACCTCCAGCTCGTCGACGTCGCCGTTGACGTCCACCACCACATAGCCCAGCTCCGGATCGGTCTGGAGATACTGGGCGGCGATGTTCAGGTCGCGGCCGGAGAACACCTCGTTCACCTTGCGCAGGATGCCCGGACGGTTCTCGTGCACATGCAGGAAGCGGGTGCAGCCGGCCTGCACCGGCAGCGCCACCTGCGGGAAGTTGACCGCGCCGACGGTGGAGCCGTTGTCCGAATACTCGAGCAGCTTCTGCGCCACCTCGGTGCCGATGTTGGCCTGGGCCTCCATGGTCGAACCGCCGATGTGCGGGGTCAGGATGGCGGTCTTGATGCCGCGCAGCGCGCTCTGGAACTCGTCCTTGTCCGAACCGGGCTCGACCGGGAAGACGTCGATGGCGGCGCCCAGGACGTGGCCGGAGTTCATCGCGGCGGCCAGCGCCTCGATGTCCACCACCTGCCCGCGGGCGGCGTTGATCAGGTGGCTGCCCTTCTTCATGGCGGCCAGTTCACGCTCGCCGATCATGTTGCGGGTCTGCGGGGTGTCCGGCACATGCAGGGTCACCACGTCGGACACCGACAGCAGTTCCTCCAGCGAGTCGCAGGCGCGCGCATTGCCGAGAGCCAGCTTGCGCACGACGTCGTAGAAGCGGACCTGCATGCCCATGGCTTCCGCCAGGATCGACACCTGGGTGCCGATATGGCCGTAGCCGACGATGCCCAGCGTCTTGCCGCGGATCTCGTAGGAATCCTTGGCCGACTTCATCCAGCCGCCGCCATGGACCAGCTGCGACTTCTCGAAGATGCCGCGCATCAGCATGATGATCTCGCCGATCACCAGCTCCGCCACCGACCGGGTGTTGGAATAGGGGGCGTTGAACACCGGCACGCCCTGGCGGCGCGCAGCCTTCAGGTCGACCTGGTTGGTGCCGATGCAGAAGCAGCCGACGGTGATCAGCTTGTTCGCCGCCTCCAGCACCTTGGCGGTCAGGTGGGTGCGCGAGCGGATGCCCAGGATGTGGACCGAACCGATGCGCTCCAGCAGCTCGGACTCGTCCAGCGCGCGCGGCAGCCGCTCGACGGAGGCATAGCCGCCGCGGGCCAGCTCATCGATGGCGTTGTCGTGGACACCTTCCAGAAGGAGGATGTTGATCTTGTCCTTGGAGAGCGAGAGCTTGGTCACGGCCGGCATCCGTATCTGGGCATCGGATCTGTTCCGCATGGCCCGCCCACCGGGATTAGGGGCGCACGGGCCTTCGGAAAAGCGAGCGCGCAAAGTAATACCAAAGCCATCCCTTGTCACCTGAGGGATGTTGCGCCGCGGCGTCCGTTTCCGCATGCCGGATTGGCGCGGCACGCGGGTTGGGTGTATCAGTCTGACCGCTCTTCAAACCGAGAAAGCAACCAAGGTCTGGAAGTCTGGCATGAGCGACGTGACGATCTATCACAATCCCCGCTGCAGCAAATCGCGCGAGACGCTGGAGCTTCTGCGGTCCCGCGGTGTCGAGCCGACGGTGATCGAGTATCTGAAGACCCCGCCCGGCCCGGCGGAGCTGTCGGCCATCCTCGCCAAGCTGGGCAAGGGGCCGCGCGACATCACCCGCGCCAAGGAAGCGGCGGAGGCCGGCTTGCCCAAGGATCTGGACGGAGAGGCGCTGATCGCCGCCCTGTCCGCCAATCCGGCCGCCATCGAGCGCCCGATCGTGGTGAAGGGCGACCGCGCCCGCGTCGGCCGTCCGCCGGAGTCGGTGCTGGACATCCTCTGACCCCTTTCCCGTTCCTGACCGGAGCCAGCGCCCCATGACCAGCAAGCCGACCAGCAAGCACACCGCCGCCGCAGCCGCCGCCGAGCTGTCGACCATCCGCGATTTCCTGCGCTACGGCGTCAGCCGCTTCAACGAGGCCGATCTGGATTACGGCCACGGCACCACCACGGCCTTCGACGAGGCGGTGTTCCTGGTGCTGGAGACGCTGCACCTGCCGGTCGACCAGCTCGACCCCTATCTGGACTCCCGGCTGACCGCGGCGGAGCGCGAGGCGGTGGCCGGCATCCTCCATGCCCGCATCGACACCCGCAAGCCGGCGCCCTACCTGCTGAACAAGGCCTATATCCAGGGCATCCCCTTCTATGTGGACGAGCGGGTGATCGTCCCGCGCTCCTACATCGGCGAGCTGCTGTTCTCCGACCTGTTCGGCGGCGACGACTTCACGCTGGTGGAGGATCCGACCTCGGTGGAGCGGGTGCTGGACCTGTGCACCGGTTCCGGCTGCCTCGCCATCCTGGCCGCCCGCATCTTCCCCGAGGCCCAGGTGGACGCCGTCGACCTGTCGCCCGACGCGCTGGAGGTGGCGAAGCGCAACGTCGCCGACAGCGGCTTCGAGGACCGCATCACCCTGCATCAGGGCGACCTGTTCGCTCCGCTGAAGACGCGCAAGTACGACGTCATCATCACCAACCCGCCCTATGTCGATGCCGAGTCGATGGACGCTTTGCCGCCGGAATTCCGGGCCGAGCCGGAAATGGCGCTGGCCGGTGGCGACGACGGGCTGGACATCGTCCGCCGCATCCTGAAGGAAGCACCCAAGCACCTGACCCCCGAAGGCGGTCTGCTGTGTGAGTTCGGCACCGGCCGCGAGATCCTGGAGGCGGAGTATCCGCACCTTGATTTCCTGTGGCTGCAGACCGCCAACAGCTTCGGCGAGGTGTTCTGGCTGACGCGGGAGCAGCTGAAGGCCGGGAAGTAAGGGGTATGGGGTGACTTCCACCCTTCCATATCTCTTGTCGGCGAACGGTTTCCCGGTAACAGTGCTGGGATGACCGTTCGCCTCCTGTTCCTTTCCCTGCTGGGTCTCCTTCTCGCGGCGATGCCGGCCGCGGCGCAGTCCAATGGCTGCGGCGGCTTTCCACCGACCAAGCTGACGCTCGACACCGTGCTGGCGCCGATCAAGCGCGACGACAGCCTGTCGATCGCCCAGCTCACCCGGCTTCCGGGGCGGACGCCGGGGCCGGTCAGCACCACCGACAGCCATGTGCTGGGGCTGACCCAGGCGCGTTACGGCGAGCAGTCGCAGGTGCAGGCGCTGTTCAAGTCGATGGGCGACGGCACCTATTGCGCGTCGGCCAGCGCGCTGACCATCAGCTTCGGCTTCCAGCAGCGCATCGTCCATGTCGCCGGCGAGATCCCGGCCAATTCCTGCCTGCATGGCGAGGTTCTGGCCCATGAGATGCGTCATGTCGCGGTGGACGAGGCGCTGCTGAACGAGATGATGCCGCAGATCCGCAGCCGTCTGGAGCAGGTGATCGACGGGATGGCGCCGGTGCGCTCGCGCAGCCAGACCCAGGCGATGGCGGCGATCCGCCGTCCGCTCGAATCGGCGATGCGGCGGATCATGCAGGAGTTCGGCCGCGAGCGCGACCGCCGGCAGGCCAAGGTCGATACGGTCGAGGAGTACGAGCGGGTCAGCCGCGTCTGCAACGGCGAGGCCCGCGAGTATCTGCCGAAGCCGGCCGTGCGGCGGGCGATGCGCCAGGGCTGAGGTCGGTCAGCGCTTGCGCCGCCGGTCGGTGGCATGGCCGTCGACGAACTCCGGCGGCTTGCGGCGGACCCAGCGGATGAAGGCGGCGATGTCGGGATGGCCGCGCAGCGCGTCGATCTCGTGATAGTGGTCGCGCAGCTGCTGTTCGGTCAGCACCGCGTGAATTTTCGCATGGCAGATGCGGTGCATCGTCACCGTTTCCCGGCCGCCGTAGGTGCGCGGGATCAGGTGGTGCTCGTTCAGGCTGGCGCCCGGCACCATCGGCCGGCCGCAGAGCGGGCAGGCGGGGCCGTCGGGCTGGGCGGCCGGCGCGGACTTATGGGAAAACGGATAATCCGGAAGGCGCATATCTGTTGGAACCGCTGATCACTGCCCATGTTGGCAATCTAGGAGAGGCCATAATCGATATGGTCCGCAACCTCCAGGAGGCCACTGTGAACAATTCCAAATCACAGCCTCGTGACCAGACGCATGGCGGCGACAAGGCGGCCGTTACCCAGACCGCCGCCGGCCAGACAGCCGATTGCACACAGTACGGCCAGGCCGCCGGATCGCCCGGCGGGCGTGGCGGCACCAGCTGCTACGGCGGCATCCAGCGGGTCCAGCCGCGCACGGCGACCGCCGTGACGCCGTCCCCTGACAAGGACCGTTACGCCAAATAGAAAAGGGGGAGCCGCGCGAACGGCTCCCCCTTTTTTCCATAACTTGCTGCCTGTCGAGCGTCAGGCCGCCTTCTTCTCGGCGATCAGCTGGACGAAGCGGTCGAACAGATAGTGGCTGTCCTGCGGGCCGGGCGAGGCTTCCGGGTGGTACTGCACCGAGAAGACCGGCTTGCCCTTCAGGCGGATGCCCTCGTTGGTGCCGTCGAACAGGCTGACATGGGTGACCTCGGCATCGGCCGGCAGGGTCTCCGGAACGACGACGAAGCCGTGGTTCTGGCTGGTGATCTCCACCCGGCCGGAGGCGAGGTCCTTCACCGGATGGTTGGCGCCACGATGGCCCAGCGCCATCTTGGTGGTCTTGGCGCCCAGCGCCAGCGACAGCATCTGGTGGCCGAGGCAGATGCCGAACATCGGCACGCCGGTGTCGAGCAGGCCCTTGATCGTCGGCACGGCATATTCGCCGGTGGCGGCGGGGTCGCCGGGGCCGTTGGACAGGAAGACGCCGTCCGGCTGGTGGCGCATCACGTCCTCGACCGTGGCGGTCGACGGAACCACCGTCACCTTGCAGCCGGCGGCGGCGAGGCAGCGCAGGATGTTGCGCTTGGCACCGTAATCGATGGCGACGACATGGTACTGCGGCTTGTCCTGGGTCGCGTAGCCGCCGCCGATGGTCCAGCCGGCTTCGGTCCAGTCATAGGTCTGGCGGCAGGACACGTCCTTGGCCAGATCCATGCCTTCCAGACCCGGCCAGCCCTTGGCCTTGGCGATCAGCGCCTCGATGTCGAACTTGCCGTCCGGCGCATGGGCGACGACGCCGTTGGGCGCGCCCAGGTCGCGGATGCGGCGGGTCAGGCGGCGGGTGTCGACGCCGGCCAGACCGATAAGGCCGTAGCTCTTCAGCCAGTCGTCCAGGTGGCGGGTGGCGCGCCAGTTCGACGGGTCGGTGATGTCGGCGCGCAGGATCAGGCCGCGGGCGGCCGGCGTGACCGTCTCGATGTCTTCGGCGTTGGCGCCGGTGTTGCCGATGTGCGGGAAGGTGAAGGTGATGATCTGGCCGGCATAGCTGGGATCGGTCAGGATCTCCTGATAGCCGGTCATGGAGGTGTTGAAGCACACCTCGCCCACCGAATCCCCCGTGGCGCCGATGCCTCGGCCGCGGAACACCGTGCCGTCGGCCAGGACCAGGACGCCGGTGTGAACCGCATTGTCGGAGGGGGGAGTGGCGAGAGTCATTCCTGTGAACCTTCCCAAAAACCGCGGCCGGCGACGGATCGGGTGATCGGCGGAACGGCGACGGCCTAGCGTCCCGCCGGGCGCGCACACGCAACCGCTCGCACCCCATATCCGCCTTGGCGGGCGATGACGTGGGATCGAGTGGGCTGATCGGGTGGGCCGGACATCCTATATGACGATTGGCGGCCCGATTTCCAGCAATAGCTTTGCAAGGCGGCCCTGATCCGCCGACAAGGTCGGAGGGTTCCGGGGCGTCCATACGCCGGAAGGGGCTTTTGCCATGGAAATCGGCGGCCATTTTCGGAATAGTCGGCTGTCCGGCCGGAGCCTTTCGATCCCGGCCCGCTCCCGGCCCGACGAACCAAGGAAGACAGGACATGACGCTGCGCACGCAGTTCAACGACGGCCTCAAGGATGCGATGCGCGCGAAGGACCAGCGCGCGGTGTCCACCATCCGCATGATCCTCGCCGGCCTGAAGGACCGCGACATCGAAGCCCGGGGGCGCGGCGTGACCGACGGCATCGACGACGCCGGCATCCTGTCGATGCTGCAGGGCATGGTGAAGCAGCGCAACGAATCGGCGGGGATGTACGAGCAGGGCGGGCGTCCCGAACTGGCTCAGCAGGAGCGCGAGGAGATCGCGGTCATCGAGCGCTATCTGCCCAAGCAGATGAGCGAGGAAGAGGTCGCCGCCGCCATCGACGCCATCGTGACCGAACTGGGCGCCTCCAGCATCAAGGACATGGGCAAGGTGATGGCCGAGCTGAAGGCCCGCCATGCCGGCCAGATGGACTTTGCCAAGGCCGGCGGTCTGGTGAAGGCCCGGTTGTCCGGGAAATAAGGGGCGCTGGCCGCCGCGGGGCGACTCAGGCTAGGCTTGAGGTCTGATGCGCCCTGCGGCAGACGGGCAGGAGGACGGTGGAATGGTCGCGGTCCGCAAATCCAGCTTCTCAGGCATGACCGTCGCGGAGTTCCTGGACTGGAACGGCGACGGCACCGACACGCGCTATGAGCTGGTGAACGGCGAACCGCGCGCCATGGCGCCGGCGAGCATCACCCACGGCATTCTGCAGAGCACCGTCGCCCGCCTGATCGGCAACCATCTGGCCGACCGCGCGCCCGGCTGCCATGTCGTGACCGCGCCGGGCGTGCAGCCCCGCGTCCGGTCCAGCCACAACATGCGCATCCCCGACCTGGGCGTGACCTGCGCCCCGGATGAACGGGGCCTGCGCACGCTGCCCGATCCGGTCCTGCTGATCGAGATCCTTTCGCCAAGCAACGAGGCCGAGACGTGGGAGAATGTCTGGACCTACACAACGCTGCCGTCGGTCCGCGAGATCCTGGTGCTGTGGACGGCCGGGGTCGGTGCGGAGCTTCTGCGGCGACAGGCGGATGGCAGCTGGCCGGAAAGTCCGCAGGTGATCGTCGGGGACGAGGCGCTGACTCTGGACAGCATCGGCTATCAGGCCCCCTTGCATGCACTCTATGCCGGGACGCATCTCGTCAGGCAGCCGGACTGACGCATTGCCCCTGCGCCATCTGCGCCCTTGGGGCCGGCGGTGCTGGTTCCCATACTATGCCTCTGCTATAGCCTAGCGCCCATTGGCTCCGCCCATCGTCCTTCGTACCCCGGTGACCGTTCGACCATGGCTTTCCCGCCCCAATTCCTGGAAGAACTGCGCACCCGGCTGACTTTGTCGGAGGTGATTTCCAAGCGGCTGCGGCTGATCCGCGCCGGCCGCGAGTACAAGGCTCCCTGTCCCTTCCACAATGAGAAGTCGCCGTCCTTCTACGTCAACGACCAGAAGGGCTTCTTCCATTGCTTCGGCTGCGGCGCCCATGGCGACATCATCGGTTTCGTCATGCGCCACGACAACCTCGGCTTTCCCGATGCGGTCGAGCATTTGGCCGGCGAGGCCGGCTTGCCGGTTCCGCGCCCGACGGAGGAGGACCGGCAGCGCTACGAGCGGCGCAAGACCCTGCACGACCTCGTCGAGCAGGCGGCGCGCTGGTTCGAGCAGCAGTTGCACACGCCCGCCGGGCGGCCGGGGCTGGACTATTTCATGCGGCGCGGACTGGACGGCGAGACCATCGCCCGCTTCCGGCTGGGCTATGCCCCCGGCGATTCGAACGCGCTGCGCACTTATCTTGGGAAGCAGGGTTTTTCCGACGAGGACATGGTCAATGCCGGGCTGCTGAAGCGGCCGGACGACGGCCGGGCGCCCTACAGCTTCTTCCGCAACCGGGTGATGTTCCCGGTCACCGACCGGCGCGGGCAGGTGGTCGCCTTCGGCGGGCGCATCCTGGAGGGCGACGGGCCGAAATACGTCAACACCGCCGACACCCCGCTCTTCCACAAGGGCACGCTGCTCTACGGCCTGTCGCGGGCACGGCAGGCGGCGGCGGACGGCAAGCCGGTGATCGTCGCCGAAGGCTATATGGATGTGATCGCGCTGGTCCGCGCCGGCTTCGAGGGCGCCGTGGCGCCGCTCGGCACCGCGCTGACCGAGACGCAGGTGCAGGAGCTGTGGAAGCTGATCCCGGCGGCGGAAAAGGTGCCCTTCCTGTGTTTCGACGGCGACAATGCCGGCCGGCGCGCGGCATGGCGGGCGGTGGAGCGCATTTTGCCGCACCTTGCTCCCGGCCAGTCGGCCCGCGTCGCCTTCCTGCCGGAGGGCGAGGACCCCGACAGCCTGATCCGCGCCAGCGGCGCCAAGGCGATGGGGGCGGTGCTGGAGGCGGCCATCCCGCTGTCCGACGCCCTGTGGCGGATGGAGAGCGAGGGCCGGCCGACCGACACGCCGGAGGCCAAGGCCGCGGTGAAGGCGGCGCTGGAGGCCCGCGTCGCCACCATCGCCGACCGCGACGTCCAGAGCTTCTACCGCACCGAGATGCGCCGCCGCGTCGACGAGGCCTTCGCCCCGGTGCGCCAGGGCTACAATCGTGCCCCATGGGTGCCGGGGCAGGAGCGGGGCCGCTTCGGCGAGGCGCCGCGCCGCCATGTGCCGGGCACGCCGGGCCGCCTGACGTCGAAGCCGGTGGGGGAGGGGCGCGGCCGCGCCTCCCGCCTTGCCTCGATGCGCGAACGGATCCTGCTGGCGACGCTCATCAATCATCCGGAATTGTTCGGCGAACTGGCCGAGCCGCTGGGGCTGTTGCCGTTCGGTGACCCGGAGCTGGAAAAACTGCGCTGGGCGGTCATGGAATGCCTTTCCGACGACCGCAATCACGACTCGACACTTGACGCCGCTGCGCTTTGTCGCCACTTGTCATCCGCCGGCCATGAGACCATGGTCGGTGCTTTGCTAGGCGAGTCGACCTATGTCCATGCCGGCTTCGCCCGTCCTGATGCCTCCACGGAGGATGCCAGGAAGGGATGGTGGCCTGCGTGGCGGCATCTGCATCACGAGCGGGTGCTCGACGATCTTAGGGAAGCGAAGGCGGCTCTGACCCGTGACAACAGCGAGGCCAACTTCGCGAGGGTCGTGGCTCTTCAGCAGGAGGTCATAAGGTCCGGTCTGGGTAGTGCGGACGACAGTGACTTTGACGATGTCTGACGGTTGATGATCAATATCGTCGCCAATCGGGCATCGGTTGACGGGACACAGGGCAACAGGACGGGGCCGCATGACAGTTTCTGTGATGGCGGGTTCTGGGTAGATACATGGTTGGGGGTGGGGCGGACGGGCCGGGTAACCGGGACCGGACGCTCCTTTCGTCTTTATTCACTGGGGTAATGCGGGGGCACCGATCGCATGGCCACGAAAGCTGCGAACAGCGTGGAAGTTTCCGAAACGCGGGAGGAATCCGCAGACGGTCCTCTGATGGACGGCATGGGTTTGGCCGTCAAGAAGATGATCGCCCGCGGCAAGGAGCGCGGGTATGTCACCTATGACGAGCTGAACGCAGCGCTGCCGCAGGATTCGTCCTCGTCCGAGCAGATCGAAGACACGATGGCGATGCTGTCCGAAATGGGCATCAACATCGTCGAATCGGAAGAGCAGGATTCGGAGAACAGCGGCGAGGGGGCAGGCGAGGGCGAAGGCCGTTCGTCGGGCAATCTCGACGACGACGACATCGGCCGCACCGACGACCCCGTGCGCATGTATCTGCGCGAGATGGGTTCGGTGGAGCTGCTGTCGCGCGAAGGCGAAATCGCCATCGCCAAGCGGATCGAGGCCGGCCGCGAGATGATGATTGGCGCGATCTGCGAATCGCCCCTGACCATCCGCGCCATCCTGGAGTGGCATGATTCCCTGATGGAAGGGAAGATGCTGCTGCGCGACATCATCGATCTGGATGCCACCTATGGCGGCGGCCCGGACGGTGAGGAGATTCCGGAGGGGTTGGCCGAGGTGGTCGAAGCCGGCGGCGCCCCTGGTGCCGCCCCGGCCCCCGCCGCCGAAGCGCCGGCGGCCGAGGAGGACGGCGACGAGCCGCGTCCGCCGCGCGCCGAAGGCGAGGGCGAGGAGGGCGATGAAGGCGACGAGGGCGAGAACAGCCTGTCGCTGTCCGCGATGGAAGCCGCGCTGAAGCCGCAGGTCATCGAGACCTTCGAGAACATCAAGGCGACCTACGACAAGCTGCACAAGCTGCATGAGTCCCGCATGGCGGCGATGCAGCGTGGCGAGGACGTCGGCAAGCAGACGGACAAGAAGTACGACAAGCTGAAGCTCGAAATGGTCGAGCTGATGAACACCGTCCGCCTGAACAACCAGCGCATCGAACAACTGGTCGAGCAGCTCTATGGCCTGAACCGCAAGCTGACCGGCTTCGAAGGCCGCCTGCTGCGCATGGCGACCGAGTGCCGGGTGAAGCGCGAGGACTTCCTGAACCAGTATTTCGGCCACGAGCTGGATCCGAACTGGCTGGAGCGCATCCGCGGCCTGAACCCGAAGACCTGGGGCAAGTTCGCGGAGAAGTACGACGGCGACATCCGCAAGACGCGCGAGGCGATCTCCAACGTCGCCGAGGAAGCGCGCCTGCCGATCAACGAGTTCCGCCGCATCGTCTCCACCGTCCAGAAGGGCGAGAAGGAAGCGAGCCGGGCCAAGAAGGAGATGG